>Ga0307515_10000200_pt1 | contig 146436 bp, 137 predicted proteins | sample 17_EM_MG_FD_194513 | JGI IMG/M metagenome (GOLD analysis project Ga0307515, IMG submission 194513) | Populus trichocarpa ectomycorrhiza microbial communities from riparian zone in the Pacific Northwest, United States - 17_EM | ecosystem: Host-associated > Plants > Roots > Unclassified... | reverse complement strand
CCGGTCTGGATGTGCCGCATAAGTACTGACTTGACATGTGAGCTTTTGGGCTCTCCATCAACACCCTTGACTTCAAAGCGATCCGATGCGGTTGTATGCTGTCCATCGTCGCCATCAAAGTCTGCATTGCCAACCTCTCTAAACCCAATTCCGCCTCGTCGAACCTCTCCCGTCGGGCCAGATGCCGAGAGAGGCCTATGAGTTTTTTGGCTGTTGATTGTCGAAAGACTTCTGTCGCTTGATTTGGTGTCCTCCGTCCCTATTTGGAGCTAATGTCTGGTCCTGCTGTGGTGGGTTACCTCCTCGTGAGTATTTAGGGCAGAAGCTCGCCTTATGGTTCGGAGATCCGCATCGTAAGCATTTGCCGCTAGAACGTCGGATTTCGAAGATTTCCGTTGAGACCCATGGTGCTGGCGGTAAGCCTGACGATTGTCCTCCGCCGCCTGATTTGCCGTGTTTGTTTGTTCCCGATTGGCCGGACTTGCCGCCGCCGGTGGTGTCGGCTGGCTCGGAGATGGATGGCCGGTAGCCTCGTTTGCCGCCTTTGGAAGATGAGTCCGTAGGCTGTTTCTGCTGCTGTTGCTGCTGTTGTTGCTGCTGCTGTGGCTTCTTGTTTTCAACATGTGTAACTTCCGAGGCCGCGGCCTTATCGAAGAACTCGTCCAAGGTGTCAAATCTGCCGCAGGCGGGCGTCATCGGTCCAACTTTGTTCTTGAGAGAGTTGCGGAGGCCTGCCCAGGCAATATCGTAGAGGACTTCTTCATGCTTCTGTAGATTCCACCCAGCCTATCTCCAATTAGCTTTCACACGATTCGCATAGGCTCTGACCGATTCTTATGGAAGTTGTATGTATTCCTTCATGAGCGTAATCACCACCACACGACGTCGATCCTTATTCCCATAAACCTTGGCTATCTCCTGTGAAAAGAGGTCGAAGTCTTGTAGGCATGGGCAGGATTCCACAGATAAGTCGCCCGCCCTTTCCGAATGGTCTGTCATCGCCGTCTGTCTGAGTGCCGTGTTTTGGTGATTGCTCCAGGCGTCCAGAAGAGAGATCGCGTATTTGACGTGATCGGGTCCACCGTGTGGGAATAGGTGGCCGTGGGAGTTGAAATTCGAGGGTAACGCGTCCAGAAATTGGTCCAGCTTATTCGCACCGCCGAAGTACCGTACAGGGTAAACCATCTTGTAGATAATTGGTCTTGGGCCTGTAATGCTTCATTTGGCGCGTTTGGCGCGTTTGGCAGCCCATTGATCCCCTTTGGCAGCCATTCGTTCCCGTTCGGCCGCCATCCCCTCTTGTTCGAGTTTCCGTTCGGCTTTCCACTGGGCTTGATTTTCGAGCATCATTTCCAGCATCAACCGGTTTTGAGTCGCCACGTCTAGACAATCCTCATCAGCAATTTGGGAACGGAGATCACCAATATCATTCTCGATCGGGCTAACTTCGTCTCCTTGATCTCCGAGGTCATCGTCGAGATCATTGTCATCATCAATCTCGGCCTCCGGTGAAACTGCTGCAGTAGCGCGTTCGCCTATCGATGCCGCTGTCTGCAGAGTGTCATCACTGTCATGGATGTCAGCGATGCGCAATTGAGTTCCAGTAAACATCTTTGGAGGCATGTTTATTGATAAAACGCGTTATTTTGTGGTGACGCGTCGAAAGGGGAAAATCGCGAGATCCCTTGAGCGAAATGTATCGAATTCATTAAGAGCGATAATAGTGCCAGGCCGCATATCCGTGTATGGCCGCGTATGTGAGTACATGGAAGGATACGGTTGCACACGTGGATGTGGTAATATAATAGAGTAGTAGATAGGTAAGATTATCACTGGCGATCTCAGAGAGATCGCGAGTTGTCTATATAAGGTTGCGGTTACCCGGCCCTGGACACGTCCGTGCCATTGCCGAGAACCTAATCATGACTGCTATTACATAATCTCAGCCTCCAAGTGCATCTCCAAACTCGCTTGATCACAGCGTGCAATTGCATCTCTGAGTTCAGTCGATCTCGGCCTCCAAGTGCATCTCCAAATTTGGTTCATCATGGCATCCAATTGCATCTCTGAGTTCACTCGATCTCAGCCTCCAAGTGCATCCCCAAACTCCCTAGATTATGGCATCTAAATGCATCTCTGAGTTCACTTGATCTCGGCCTCCAAGTGTATATCCAAATTTGGTCAATCACTGCATACAATCAGATCTCTGAGTTTACTCGATCTCGGCCTGCAAGACCATCTCCTAACTCCCGCGATCACGGCCTCCAATTACATTTCTGAGTTCACTCGTTCTTGGCCTCCAAGTGCAACTCCAAACTGTCTTGATCAGGGCCTCCAAGTGCATCTCTGAGTTCACTCAATTGTCATCGTCCGGTGCTCCTCGAAATGCTCAAGCACCGCTTCTAGCCAGTCCAGATATACCGTGTGTAGTTTTGGTAGCTATAATGATACATCGTTATATTGATACGTGGATGAGAATACAAACTGAATACATAAGTTTTAAAAATCGTTGAATGATAAGTAGTAGCTATGATTTCCAGGCGCACCAGCAGTGTTCCCAAAGAAGATGTTGTTTTTCTGAGACTGCTCTACAGCGATTCGAGGTGCTCCCAGGTTTTTCACTGGCGCTCCAAGGCTTGTCACTGGCGCTCCCAGGCTTGTCACTGGCGCTGCCAGGCGTGTTGCCGGCGCTGCCAGGCGTGTTGCCGGCGCTGCCTGGCGTGTTGCCGGCGCTGCCAGGCGTGTTGCCAGCGCTGCCAGGCGTGTTGTCGGTGCTGCCAGGCATGTTGCTGGCGCTCCCTGGCGTGTTGCCGGCGCTCCAACGTGTTTTCAACCCTATCACAATCACTCCCAGGGCGCTGCATTACAGGTCATGAGGGATCCCGGTTACTCTGAAGGCCGGCCGGAATGCCCTCCTAGGGTCTGATATTCTCCTGAAATTGACGCTCCTAAGTTTACACTCCACATCCTCTCGGACACTCCTGCAGGCTCCCAGTGACTAACATACATTTTGCTGATGTGGGCAAGGAAGAATGTTGATTTCATTATGTGATGATGAGATGATGTCTATCTATTGCAGGGCCTGCCCAGTATACACTCCCGGTTGCTCAGGCCTTCTCCACTGTCTTCCCCCGGCCAAACTGAGTGGTAGTGGTGGTGCTGGCAAGAATCTGATTTTCCCACCACACTGGCCTCTAAGTGCATCTCACAATTAACTCAATCTGCGATTCCAAGTGCAACTCGAAACTTGCTAGATCATGGCATTCAAGTGCATCACCAAACTCGGTCAATCACAGCCTCCCAGTGCATCCCAAAGCTCACACAGTCTCCACAAGGGTAACTAGGTTGTCTCTAATAGCATCTGCTGCTGCTCCACGCATGACACTCGTGTACTGTGTGCAGCCAGATTCACCATATGTGTGTATATCGGCAGATTTAGATAATAGATGCTAGATGATGATTTAGCGACTCTTGTGACTGTAATGAAGACAAATATGATACACCAAATGCTTATTGGTTATGGAACACTAACAACCACTCTGGTGGGAATATTGTACGATGTTTAAAGCCTCCTGCAGGGTTGCTCAGCCGTCTCAGCTGCTCTCAAAGTCTCCTGCAGACCTGTGTAGAGGTCGCAGCTGTTCTGACATTTTATAATTCTATAAATCAAATATTGGAGCATCCTTAATACACCTCCATAACTGCAGGTGCTTTCAGGCGCACCTGAGAATGCTGTTGCAGAGTATGAGAGCACTTTGCTTAGCTCCAGGGGGGCCTGGAAGCAACTGGAATTACTTAGAAGCACTGGAGAGGTTAACTGGAGTGTCTGGGAGGTTTGTGTGTGGCTTCCACACCAGCTTACATCTTGCTGATACATGTAGTGCGAGTGAACAATAACTGAACTTTGTGTTCTGTGATGATTTTAGAGTAGTGGACAAGACAGAGATATGTGGGATGAAGATGGGAACAATACAGAGGAAACAACAATTCAGGGGTACAACATACCTGATTGGGTTTAGTGGAACTCGTATCAGTGATCTAATCCTCCAGATTGAAAGTCATTCATGCCATATCAGAAATGGTACATTGACTCGCATACAACATTCTCCTGAATTCCAGCTTCTCACGATGATTTCCTCCATCTCGTCCCATCTCTCCCATTCTTGTCCTTACCTGTACACTCACTTAAGAACATGAATGTATATCATCCCTCTCTATCTCTCCATGGCATAATTGTCAAATACCACTGAGCACTGCATACACTTCCAACTGCATTCACCGAGTACTGCATACACCAAGTACTGCATACACCAAGTACTGCATACACCAAGTACTGCATACGCTGAGTACTGCATTATCCCAGATCGACTGTCTCCTGCTCCCAGCTTGTCACATCGCTCATCTCTAATTCCTCAGAGGACCTCATTGTAAACAACTCTCTATATTCCCATGACTGTGAATTAACCACTTAACCGAGCCTCAGATGGTGTCGCACCTCCCACTCGATCTACCGGCTCCAGATCGACAACTTTCAACATCAGCTCTGATTTCGATTAATCGCTGCGCCAACATCCATCTCTCAGTCCCAACGATCATGGGATCCATCTGTACATTCAAACTCACTAGATTACGGTGTCCAAGGGCATCCTTAGACTTGCTTGATTACGGCCTGCAAGGTTGCATGTCCATGGCGGCCACCTGCCTCTCTCACCCTGCTCGAACAAGGCATCCAATTGTAGCAACAAACTCACTCAATAATGGCATCGAAGTGCATCCCTGCGGTCACATCGTTTGGCCTCCATGTGTCTCTGTGTGTTCACTCGATCACAGCCTCCAAGTTCATCTCCCAACTTGCTCCATCATGACATCCCTGTGCATCTTTAAGTTCACATGATAATGGGTTTGAAGTACATATCTGAGCTCTCATGATCTCTGGCCCAAAGTGCATCTCCAAACAAGCTCAATCATGGCCTCCAAGTGCATCCCTGTGATCAAACCACCACTGCCTCCAAGGGTATCTCCGAGTTTCCTCCAGCTGCATCTTCTGGTACTCCTATGATTGCACTTCAGTAAAGTCTGAAGCCAAATTGACCATATGTATATATACCGAGAGACTTAGATAGTGGATACATGCCACATTATGATGTAGAGAATCATGTGATTGGGACAAAGATGAATTCGTTAGATAAAATGCATTGTGGTTATGGAACCCTAAGAACCACTCCTGTGATAATGTGGCACCAAGTTTATACTCTTCCGCAGTGCTGTGCAGAGGTCTCAGCTGGTTGCTGTCTCCCACAGACATGCATAGAGGTCTCAACAGCTCCAGAATTTGACTGTCCTATAAGTCAAATATCGTAGCATCCAGATTGCACCTCCATAAATGATGGTGCTATTAGACGCACCTGAGAATGCTTATGCAGAGTCTGAGAGCACGTTGCTTAGCACCGGGGGGGCCCAGGAGCATCTCGAATAACAGAGGAGCACTGGTGAGGCCGACGGGAGTTTCTGGGAGGATTGCATGTTGCTTCTGGACTGATGTACATCTTGCTGCTGTTACCGCACTCACTTTCATGGTACTCCTGTACCAGTCATCAGAGATCCCGGTCACTCTGAAGGCTGGTCGGAGTGCTCTCCTAGGGTCTGAGGCTTTCCTACAATTGATGCTTCTTACTTTACACCCAACATCCTCTCAGATACTCCTGCAGACTCCCAGTGCGTAAAATACATTGTGCTGATGTCGCCTTCATTTGGTTCACCAGACTTCCGTTTCCAACTGGGAATGCCGTCTTGATATCCATGAGAAGCACACTGGTTATGTTGCCATTCGTCCATGGAGCATGTGCTCTGTCAACTGTGATGGGTGCTGTATCTATGGTAGACCGCCCCTTTTTGGTGGCGCACTGTCCATCGCAGAGTAGTCCACACCATGTGGTGTCTTCTGATTGTACTGTTGCAACTACCTTCTCAACGACCATTCCCATGCTACTGAGTGGCGAGATTGTGCGTTATGCCTCGAGCATTGTATTGTCATCCTTGTAGGGTTTGCGAATTAAAACTCCACTTGCTCACTGCCAGACTGCTGGATGCCATCCAGTGCCAATTGTCACTATTCCCATGGTTACAATCGTCTCTTGATTCCATTTCCTGAGCAGGCGAAATGCCACGAAGGACAGTTTGCCCGCGCCTGGTGCCTTCTCTACTGATTGGGAGTTGATAGCCAGTGTGACTGCATGTTCAGTAACTCATGTATGCGCACTCACAGCCAGTGGTAGCTCGCACTACCAGTTGTTATCATTTAGAGGGACTGACTGCAGCGTCTGCAACACCTCCGTTGTTATGGCAGTGTATGCTAGCTTGGCCCTGTTATCAGTTTGAGCCTCCACTGTTGCGCCCACCCGATGGTTAACATATTTTGCTGCTCTCCAGATATCAGCTCCTTGGAGGTGCTGCAAGTAGTCCGTCCACATTTGGCTCTTGGATTTTCAAACAGATGTATGCAGCTCTGCTTTCGCTTTGGCTGTTCCCTCCGAGTGTTGTCCACATCTTCTCTTTTCTTCCTTGAGTATCTCATATCATGCCTTGATGTCACTGTTCCTCCACCATTTCCACTTCGGGTAGTTCCTAATGATTTTTGCTGTCTAGTCCCCAACCTTGGTTAGTGCTACCCAACATGACGTGGCCTCCAGCTTGACATCATCCTCTTAAAACGCAGGTTCCTGGTAAGATCTCTCCATCACTGGCTCCATCTATAGCTTGATGGCTGCCTGATCATCATGCTGCATCATTGCTGCCAGAGTCCACCCTACCCTCCACTCGTCATCTGCCTCTTCTTGCTTGTCCTGGTCTACCGTCCATTCTCTCACTTGATCGTCGGAACCAATGTTGTGGATTTGGGCTATTGCCGTCCATTGTCTGAATAGTCGATTCGCTAAGGTGAAATCAATAATTGACCCGCCTTCAAGGCCTTCTCCTTTCCTGTCGTGAGTTGCTTGGTATTTGTGTTCAATTTCCACTCCACTTTTGACTATGACACGATCGAAGAAGACAGCCTCCAGTTGTTCAGTGCATATTGAATCTCATCATCTGCTGTGGGCGTTGAAGTCTCCAGCGAGCATGGCACCACCTTGCTGAATGATTCACTGCCATCTTAGTCTGCAGGCTTGTCGCTCTCGTGTCTGTGTGTAATGTTGATGATAGAGATTGGGAATCCTTGACATCATCTGTCCACTTCTTTGAACATCAGTCATGACCATATCATTATTCCCACCATTCCCACCTCTGTTCACTCGTCCATGGCAAGGTTGCTTCGCTTGTGCGCTGCCATCTAAACGGTTTTTATTTTTCTCATTTCATATGCAATGTATCTGATTTCTAATACTATTCTTTCTCTTGGTGGCTCTTGCAAGCATGCTACATCCGCCATTGGTTCCACCCCCGTCCTCAGCACCGCTATTGTCCGCCTGTTTCATCTGCCGCAGTTCTACTGAGTTGGCATAATCGTTCGAAATGGCTGCTCCCAATTAGGTCTCACTGGCAATCTCAGTTCTGGTCACGACTCTCACCTCTTCCATGAAGTTCTGTTCCCTGGCATCATCGGCCTCCTCATGGGCTATCAGCCTCCCTACCTGGCAATATGTTTCGCTCCCCTCTCTGGTTTGGAGCACTGCTCTGTTACCGCCAGTTACCCCCATCCTCTCTCATCCATTCAGTTGCAATCTCCTGCTCTGCCACACCATTCTGATGGGCTGGGTTTTCCCCCAACACTCTATGCGGAATGCAATATGATTCCCCTTGCAGTTCGGGCCCTGTTGTTGCAGGTGGCCCAAGATGCCCCTTTTCTCGATGAGTATCTAACTATGTCACACCTGTGGTCAGTTGATTGGTGCAGTCTGGCGCCATAGCCGCACATTGATTGATGGTGGCTGCACCTGCTATCTATGTTGCCCCATCCAAAGGAGTGCCCATGAAGGCTGTCAGGGCCAGCATTGGGGCGCTGCTCAACTTGGTCTCATACTGCTGCAGCAGTAACTCCTTTATTCACTAGTCTCTGTGCAACCTTCTTCCCCCTCACAAAGAAGACCACTGATGTTGTCTTTATTTCCCCTCTCTGCTCTTTGTGCCTGATGGTTTGGGGGTTCAATGACAGTATCACTTGCACCAGAATCATCACTCCTTCATTTTCTTCCTGGATCTCCTTGCTCATTTTCTGTACTCCGTGTGTGCCGTTGCCCATGTGTCACACTTGCGGGACTGTGTGGATCTTCAGTCTTTCCCACCATTCAATTCCTTCCACATTAATCACCTGCTTGTGAACTGATCTGGCTGCTTTAATACTGATATCTCAGAACAGCAAAGAAATATCTGCAGTGGCATGTTGGTGCATGATGGCGGCAATGGTGTCCCTGGCATTCTTGTTCGCATTCATGATCCAAACATTTGCTGGGGCCTGCTCTTCGAAACGTGATCTGTTGACCACTGATTTGATTTCTTGATCCATCATATAGGGTAGGGGGACGCTCTCCTCCCTCCTCACGATCAGCCGTGAGGCGGCGAAGGTCGAGCCTGACATCGGAGCCAGCATGGTTGTTGTTGGTGTGTTCTTCTGGTTTGTTGACGGGACAGTGTCCCTCCAACTGAGTGGTGTAGGTTTCATTGATCTTGTCATCCATGGAGGCTGGATTGTGGTCAGGGTTTGGGCTGAGGGTGGTGTTGGTTTTCAAATTTGCTACTGCTATTCCAGCCACAGTTCTACTTTCTTTGGCTCCAGCTCTGGGTCTTGGTTTCATTCTCGCTGCATCATATCTGCATGCCTTCATGTTTACCGGCCACTTTTGGCCTCTGGTTCTTGTTCTCACTTGCCTGCTCTGGCTCCAGCGAGAATCTCCACAGCCATATCAGAAATGCCCATCCCCCATTGTATGTCATCCTTGTGGGGAGCAACCCACTTCATCTCCCTGGCATCCAACCATTTATACATGCCGAGCCAGTGCATCTCTTTGCACACCATGTGTGTTTCTAGCATTCTCACCATCAGGTCCACAGTTGTCTATAACTGTGCCACATTACATGCCTGCGACCTCATTGTTCTATCCATTTGGCTCTGTCGGTCTCCAGGTGCGCTCACTGACTCTGAAATCTTGCTTCTCAATCTTTTCCCTTTTCTTTTCCACTCGCACTGCTCACTCGCAGCAATGATGGCACAGTGTGGTGTCTTTCCTGTCATATCTTCAACTATGCCATTGGACTCCCCTGCTTCTGCCGTATTCACATCTCTCTTGATCGCTGACTTTCTACTTGTCCCTCTAAGCAGGCTCCAATTCTCATGGGTCACCATTGTCACTCCTGCATCGGTCGTTGGGTAGCATCCTGTCGATGGCTTGTGTGTTCTGCAGCTGCTGTCCCCAGCCTCTTCCCATTGTCCAGAGGTGCTACAAGTACTCATTCAGAGTCAATTCAGTGCTAAAACTCAAATGCTGGTATCCGCTTGTTGCTTGCAGTTGTACACACTGAGGTAGCAAGCCATTTTCATCTTTGTCTTTTGGGAAGGGGTTTGAAAAAACTACTGAACTGGATCAATCACTTGTGCATTCTACAAGTGCCAATCCTGGCCTTCCCGAACCGGTCAGAGGTGCTACATTTGCCATTGTGGCGCGAATTGAATCCTGAAAATCGACTGCCTGTATCTGTTTCTCACTTTCTGTTGTGGTCCACATGTTTTTTATGATCGCCGTTCATCTCTGAACACTCATTTCCGCCATATAGTTGCTGTTGTGCATTGACTGGAGTGTTCAGGGGGTTACCATGTGGCTTCAGGACTGTTTTACATCGCACTAGGATAGTTCATCCTTATGTTGTCGATCCGGAGAAATGCTCAATTGAAGGGAAGACTGTATTCATTCATTTACAGTTAGAATTGTGGAAGTTGATAGTAGAGAATACTAATGTGAACTGACAAAGGAGAGATGAGAAATCGGCAGTGAACAGGAGAGAGCTATTTTGGCACGGATAGTGCATTTCAGGTTGACTTATCCTCATGGTGTGGAGAGGTTGAGTTGGACGGCAGAATTTTTGGTTCACCAATGATATTAGAATTGGAAATATGTAGCAGTGAGATGGGAGATGGGAATTAGCAGTTATTGGGCAAACCAATCTGAGAAACCAAAACATAGAGAATAGAAGGAGCCAGTCAATTGGCTATACTCAATTCAGAAGGAATAAATCTTATACATCCTCACATTTGGCAGGTACAAGTTCAAATATGAGGGAGCCTCTATCCAATTGTGCAGTACATACCCATTACATTTCTTATACACTTATATTGTCACATATTATCCCCATATTCATCCCTTATCACACTATGTCTCATTTATAATACTATATCCACTGGAGAATACCAAGTTAACTCATCTTGGTCTATCTTCCCAATATATGATCATCAGTCAACACTGAGTCTACCATCCACTGGAGATCTATCCTCTCCAGTTTCCATTCTAGATCACATTATTTCGATTATTACCAGTTAACTCTTGAATATATTCTCAGCTCCCATCATGACTCTTTACAGATTCACTACACCCAGCCAGCCCACCTGCACCTTAAAGGTAGAGTCAAGACCCACCATACTTCCATAATCATATGTTAGCACAAGGAGCAATTTGCATCTTCTGTTACCCCTTCATACATATTAACTGCCCCTGAACAGCACTTCAGGAAATCAAAGTTATAGTTAAATCACATTACATTTCCATAATTACTGGTTGTACAGTGATAGAGTCATAGCTCTCTTTGCAACTCCATTCTGATCAACTACCTGATGATCAACCACTTCCCAGTTGACCACCTTCTGAAACACCATCAATTTTAGACATTTGTAGTCTATATGGACATCTCTATACTCACACCATCCCAGCCTCCAAATTTATATCTTAGTTTATATCTTCTACTATAGCAAGTCAATTCTGAAACTTGCTTGATGATGGCTTTCACATGTTTCTCCAAGTTCACTCAATCACATCCTGCATTTGGATCTCCAAGTTCACTCCATGATAACCTCTACATTCATATCTAAGTTTATTCAATCATCACTTCTAGGTGAATCTCTAAGTTCAATTGATCACCCCCTCCAAGTAGATTTCTAAGTACTCTTCATTATCTTTTTCAGGTGTACTCCCTATTGTTCTCAAGTATGATATTCACCCTGTCTGGATACCCTTTGTCCAGATTGATTGCTACATAGATATAGACATCAAAATGCAGAGAGTATGTATCTGTTGTAGTATTATTTCACAATGAGTTGTATCTACCATTTCCTGAGACACCATCAGCATTTCCAATGAATATGCACTTTTTCTGAGTCTGCTCTGCAGTTATTGCATGTACCCTCAAGCTTGTTGCTTTCATTCTCAGGTGCTGACCAGATTGTTGCTTTCATTTTCAGGTACTCACCTGATTGTTATCTACAATCCCATGTGATTACCAGATTGTCACTTGTATTCACAAATGCTCTCCGGATTATTACCACTTTGCTATATCCTCACATATTTGTTCACAGTGTGTTCTGATAAAGCAGAATGCTACAGTATCAGTCCAATCAACTTTGAGATTTGGCAATTGTATAATCCTTGTTTGGCAACTCCCATACTCCCAGAGGCTTCTGGTAACACAAATATATTGGGCTGATGCTATTTGGTTTGACCTTTCAAAGTTTACAGATTGTCCTCAGATAATAGATAAACACCTCTGACAATATCAAAATACAAATAAACCATGTAAGCAATTTTAATGAAGAATATAATCTCATAGCAGAGATACTGCCACAGGGCAACATTAGAAGTTATGAAGTTTGCAACTGGTACTCATTCATAGTTGAGTATCATATTACAGAGCATAATGGTATTTGTCTTAGAATACTGGAATGTGGTAATGTTAATAGATATTAGTAACAAGTATATGTACTATGATAAGGAGAGAGTTTGATAGATTATTCAATGATAAGTCATAATGTAATTGTATCGATATGGAGTTTGTTGATTATATATATCAATATAATTGTACAATGGCACATCAATGCATGCAGAAAGATTTGCAGATAGCAATTGAACTATTTATAAACAGAGATTGTTAGGTATTAGTGGATGTTTTTTACTTCTCTCTTTATTTATTCTAGTACTAATTTAGCCAAATGGCAACATTTAAAAGATAGTTTGGAACTATAACTAATTTCTTCATATGAACTTCAAGTGAATGTTACCCAAGTATATTGTGTTACTGATATTTTCCAAATCATAAAGTATTTCATTACTTCATCTTCATTATTACTTAATTATTAGTCTATATTGTTTTCCAAATTATTACAAAGATAAAATCTCCCATTGTGGGAGTTGTAAAATTTGAAATTGTATGGTGTATTTGTGGATTCCAATATCTAGTTTACCAGGATTAGCAACTATGCATTTGTACATCATGTAATTGGTGGGGTCAAACATCGGTGATAATGCAGATGAAAATGTGATATTCAATTCAGATCATTTTGTGATATAACTTCGTCTGAAGAAACAATGTAAGAGAGTCACAATTAATCGTTAAAGTAGTCTATCGCTTTGCTATACAAGAAAACATGTAAAGACAGAAGTAAAGGAAATCCTCCAACACTGCAATACTTTTCTTTATGTAGAGTTCATCTGCCAGCCATGAATCATTCTGCATACTCCAAGGTATTATTCAAATTCTCACTTATCCTTCTACCAACCACTACCACAACTCCCACCAGTACAACCACACTATATCAGGCTACATTATCCAATGTCACAACTCCTCAGACCACTTCCTCATCAGACTAAATAAACTTGCCACCACCTAATCTTCATCACCATCACTTTCTTTCCGTATCACCCACTAGCACTTGCCCGTTTTCTCTATTCCATCACTCAGAGCCTTGCACGATGCTAGTATCCTCCCATTAGGTACATAGTGTTTGGAGAACATTTTCCAGCAGTCCAGGTTTCTCATGATAACATTTAAGCAACTCCTCAACAGCCTGTGGCCTATCAACAAACTTAGCTGGCTTCAATGTCAAGGAATACTATCCTGTCTACCAAACATGTTACTGCAACTGATTTCAATAAATGTGACTATCCTCAGTGCTGGAAACATCATACTCTTCATCACCATTTAGTTCTACACTAGGGGGAGGTTTCTCCTATTCCCCTAGCAGAGGGTCATCAACCACATAGTCGAATACCAAAATGGGCTGCACCAAAGAATTTGTTCTGCCACTAGAATGTCCGACTCATAGTTATGTGGGGACATTGATAGGACAACTATATATGCCTAACTGTTTCCAATGTAGCTTCCAGGTGGGTCATGTTGCTCGGATATGGTGAGAATCCAGCTAAATCTGTGCCCTTCAACGAACATTCAGTGTTGAAATCCTAGACTAGTCCATGCTTTTCTCCTGGATTGCTTGGCTCTGTTCCATTTCAACCTGGAATTATTCATGGATCTGTTGCACCATTCTTTCTAGTCCATAGACATCCATTGTACAATGATCACTGCAGTGTTTTGTAACCACTGAAAACATGCTTTGTGGGTCAACCCCTTGAACAGGAAAGAACAGAGTACACTTCATAGTTTTGGATGCTCCATTATTATCTGCAAACTTGGCCAATAGCATCCACTCTAACCAATTGTCTTGCTGTTGGTTTACAACCATCTGGTGATACGATTCCATACTGGAATTCATCGATTCTGTCTGTCCATCTGTATGTGGGTGATATACGATAGACAGCATCCATTCAATCTGCACGTGATTGCTCAATTGTCCCCTGAATGTGCAGGCATACTGTACTCTAAAGTGTTATACAATTGTCGAAAGAAGCCCATGAAGACCTACTACCTCCCATTGTGACAACTCAGCCAACCCAGATGCATCAGTGGTTGTATAACTAGGTACAACATGCCACAGCTTGAAATGTCAGTGCAAGACTACCCAGGTGGCATTAAACTCTTCCCAGTCTTGTATGGTAACTACAAAACCCTTTGAAATATCTTCTCATGTTGTCATTAGTCCTGGTCATGGTCGAAGCACGTCAAATATTCAGCGTTACTAACTCTCGGTCCTTTTGCAACTACAGCTGTTTTGTACCTACTGGTTCATCTGTACTCCAATTTCCTTACAGTAGTAACTGCTGTCCAGCAGTTTGAATGTCTTTGCATGTCAGGCATATCCCACAAGAACTGTGATATGGCAATTCTGAATTAACTGCAACCTCAAGTGTTTGATTTCTTGGACATATATCTTCCACTGATGTCGAATCTGTCAGTACTCCTCTTCATGTTCAGCTACCCTGACCTCATTAATACTTTTTTACATCCTTACCGCCTGTATAACTTTTCCTCTGAACAGATCAGCCAAATATACTACTGGGAACAGATTGAAAACACTATGATGGTCCTTATGAGACAGACACTCTGCCACCAAATACCACTGTTCCAATAGAATCTGCAGCTTTAGAACCACCTGCTCGATATGTTTCTATTATCACCCCTATCAGCAAGATCTCTAGGTCACCTTGTCGAAGCATCTATGTTTCCATTTGATTTCAAATGTTCATATACAATACTGTGGTCGAAATGTGCCAATAATTCTGACCACCATGGTTTTGCAAGGTTCAGTAGTGTATTTGTCACACAATACTGAAGGTTTCTATTGTAAGTTATCAAGTGAATGGTATGTATCCCTTCTTTGTATTCAGATCTCAGCTTGTACAAATCTTTAAAAATTGCTATAAGTGCCTGATTGTAAATATCATAGTTACATTCTGCCAGTGAATGAGTCTTTGAATAATATGTTATTGGATTCAAAGCACCCACATCATTTTGTTCTAACAGCGCTCCCTCTGATAGGTTACATGATGCATCCATTTTGAAGATTACGTTTCCATGATAGTCGAAATGTCAAAGTACAGGGGCTTTTGTGAATGCTGTAACCATGGTTTCAAAAGTGAGCAATTATTCTGCTTCCTATCCAAAAAGATTATCTGCCATGGTAATTCTTGAGAATGGTTCAGCTTGCACATAATACTAAGAAATGAATCATTGGCTGTAATGGCAGAACAGCAGAAACCAGTTCGCTTTAAAATAGGTTATTCAACCATCCATTGGCAATCATCTTTTCCTGGCCCCAGTTCTGTGCCGCTTTGACCTTGTCCTGGTTCATTCACGTACTTATGGTGGAAATGATCAACCCCAGGTATTTCACACGATCATGATGGAACCCATATTTTTCTGGTTTTGGAAACAATTCTGCTTTGCAAAGATACTTTATAATTGATTTCACATCATCCATGTGCTCTTCATCAGAGTTACCATAGATTAAGACGACAGCTATGTATGCTGATGCAAAATCATCAAAGCCTTTACCAAAGGCAATGTCAATGTACTATTGAAAATCTGTGGGGGCATTTGTCATTTGAATTTACATAACTGTTGATTCAATCAGTCTTTATCTTGTTTAGGAAGCTACCTTGTATTTATCCCCTCATTTTACTTGTCACAAGGTATTAGCCACTGGGACATGCAATTTTGGAAATATCTGTGCTTCCTGACAGAGATTCAATGTTTCTCTTAATCACAGTCTGGGATACTGGTTTTTCACCATTGTGCTATTGATATCAGTATAATCAATGCAGAATCTCAATCCTCAATCAGGTTTCTTTGGGAAGAACACTGCTGCTGCGAAGGCTAAAGATGATCGTCAAATACACCCAATCATCATATTGTCTTGTCATAAGTCTATTTGCACAACCAGTCCTACCCTTCACATGCAGTACACAGGTTCTCAAGTTGGTGTCACTCCATCCATCAACCGAATCTCACAATCAATTTCTGACTGGTGTGATGGTAGTCTATTGGCTACGTCCTTATTCAACAATGAAAGGAACACATGATATTGTTTGGGTAATATTTCATCCAGTAGTCGTTTCTCAAAATTCTTTGCTCCAATTGGGTGGCTGAAATTGTACAGACATGTTTTAAAAATCGATAACTGTTCCGTGCTACTGTTTAAAGGAAGAATGAGTTGTTCAGTATAACAACATCCCCTCAGAATGATCACTGAGGCCGAATCTACAGCTCAAAGATCTCGTTTGAATACATGTAGCACAGCGCAGCTGACGTATCCGGGACCCCTGGTACTGTAATGGGTGAGTGATGGCAATATGTTGTGCAGTAATGTGCTCCAAATGTCGCCATATTGGATGAGAATCAAACTACAACGTCATGTAGTTATAGCCAAAGAATCCCAAGAATGATGAAACAATGTCCTGACTTTGGGATGGACATGGGTATTTGTTCCTTGTGATCTTGTAAGTACATTTGTACTTTCACCTGATGTGGAACATCCACGGATTGGGTGGAGCTTCTGTCAACTACTTTGACTTGTCATTTTTTGTTCAACTCATATTGAAGGATCAGATGATGGCAAGGAATGTTTTGATTCATAAATGCAATGCCAATTGCTCATTAGTTGAGTAACACATGTGTCTGTATCAATTGAATCTTTGTGGTGAATGAGCAGGTAATATTGAAATGTTTCACTTACTTTGATTGTTCAAGAACATTTACCTTGCTAACTGTAAGCCATTAAATTCCAAAATGTTTTGATCGAATTAAATAAAAACTGTTTCCACAAACCGATGAGCAGTATTCTTTTAATTGCCCTACTCTTTGCCTGATCCTTCAGAAGTCCCCCATCTCTGTCGAGTCTTTGTCCTTACTCCTGCCACCTTGACTATCTGTACCTGTTTCCTTTAATTACATTCAGCTGCTTGATGGTTTAACCCACCACAGTACAAACACCTTCCATTGGCAAATATCTTTGCCCTCTCCTCAGTGGACAACTGTCTTCTCCAGGGATTCAGCTCCATAGGGGCAGATCCAGTATATCCAGTGAATATTCTGATGGGGGCTCGTGCTGGGTCTTTTCAGAGCGTTGGTGATAACAAGGATTTGTGGAATAGAGTGAAAGCTGCGCCAAAATATCCTGCAGCTTTGTCTGCAGGCAATTATATATTCAAATTGTCCCCCTTCTGACCGAATGGGAAGAATGCAGGTAACTGGATGGGCATGTTGGTATGCCGGAAAGAATCATTCATTTCCTCCTATCATACCATTTGTAAAGTACTTTCACACTCTGAAGGGTTCCAGTTGAGATTGGCAGCTTTAAGCTGAAACTCAGTATCATACCCAGATAACTGACAGGTCATCTGCTTGACCGCACAGATCTTCCTTCCTGCCATAGCTAGTCATTCCGGGCAACCAAAATCTTCTTCCCCTTGTTGAATAGAATCTGGTTGGTTTCCCAGCCATATCAATACATCCTTCCAGACTGTTGCCAACTCTGGCCCAAGGCTACTCCTTCCAGGTAATTGACTGCATACCACATATATAACAGTGTGTCAGGAATACTTCAAGGCTTGCACCGGACTACATTTCAAAGCTGATCAATCCAGTATCTCAGGTGAGTGTGGTTTGACCCTGAAAGGTCATTGGAGTCAGGAACTTTCAGTTCTCTGTTGTCCTGACTCTGGTGAGCAGCCGGAGCTGCTCAAGCTGCCAAGGTCAATGCCTTCGTGAGTTGCATCAATTGGTTCCTGACCGCATCTCCAGACTCTTGTGCATCTGTTGTGATTGCCACCGGTCCATGAATTACTGTGACCAAAGTCGCCATCTTCGACAGTTTTAATTGACCGATATCAGCACAATGTAAATCCATCCGGATGTCACATGCATTCCTTCCAGACACTCCAGGCGACCTCACCGTTCTTCCAAGGTCTTCCAGATGCTCCTAGGCCCTCCTGGTGCAAAGCAATCTGCTCTCAGACTCTGCAGGAGCATTCTCAGACATTCCTGAATGCACCTGCAGTTATGGAGATACATTCTGGATGCTACGAGATTTGACTTATAGGATAATCAAATCTTGGAGCAGCTGAGACCCCTGTGCAGGTCTGTGGGAGACTTCAACAGCAGCTGAGACTGCTGTGCAGCTCTGCCAGAGGATTCGTGTGCAGACAAGACTGCTGCGTAGCAATGCTCGAGACTCAGTGCCGTATAATCACAGAAGGGGTTCTTAGATAACCTCAAGGTATTTCGTCATATCATATGTGTCTTTGTTACAGTCACAAGATTCACTACATCATAATATGACATTCATTATTCAAATCTCACTATATATATACATACAGTCAATCTGACCACAGTTGGTAGTCAAGCATAATCAGACAATCACCTGGAGATGCCCAGTGAGAGAACTTAGAGATGCACCACTTGAAGGCCATTGTGATGAAACAATGGAGCCAGAAGGCAGAGAGCCCGGCATCAACACTCCACCCCACCTCTCACAACATCCAAACGGAATTCGTAAGAATGAGCAGTTTTCGCTGTAAGAGCGTAGGAAGAGGGACAGAAGATATGATACTTCCCAACCATGAGGATCCACGAAATCTCGGACAGAGCAAGTGAGACCAAAAGCTGGGAATTATAGAGTGTGTAAATTCATTGTATGATATGATGTGATGAAAATGAGACGATGTCAATCTACTCCAAGGTCTGCCAAATATATACTCCCCATCGCGCAGTCCACCTCTGTAAACACCGAATCTCTGTACATGTGCTGTCACTCGTGAATGATGTACATTGGTGCCACAATCGAGTGAGTTTGGATATGCACTTTGAGACCAAGATGAAATGCACTCTGAGATGCAGTTGTAGGCCGGGATCGGAAGAGTGGGGAGATGCGCTTCGAGACCGAGATCGAGTGAACTCAGAGATGCACTTGGAGGCCGTGATTGAGCAAGTTTGGAGATGCACTTGGAGGCCATCATTGAGCCAGTTTGGACATGCACTTGGCAGCGGAGATCGAGTGAACTCAGAGAGGCAATTGGAGGCCGTATTTGTGCATGTTGGGAGGTACCCCCTCCAGCCATGATCGATCAAGATCAGAGGAGTACTTGGAGATAGTAGATCAGAAGTGACGCCCGATAGGAGCTGAGACTCCATCCATTGGTTGACTTCCAATTGTGGGAATGTTGGGGGTTGAATACAACAACATACACCGAAAGATGAGAGAGTGGCTCGGAGTAGAAGTCAGTTGGTCATCCGACGATGAAGTACTTGGTGTATGCTGCCCTCAGTGTTAACACACGATCCTGGCATGAGGAGATAGACAGTGATAACCGAACTTCATGTTTTTACATGATGGTAGAGTTGAGGACAAGAAAGAGGGTGATGAGAGGTGATGGGGGAAATCATTGTGAGAATCTACAACATTGGAGAATGTCGTGTGCTAGTCAATTTACCATGCCAGAGATAACCCGTACAAGTTGCGATCCGGAGCTTACCCGCACCGGCTACCAGGTCCCCTAAACCCAATCCGGGATGTTGTACTCTTGATTACTCATATCAGCTCGTATGCTCCATATTGTTCACATCTTCATCACCCATCTCCTAGTTTCTCATCCACAACTCTCGCATCATTGCAGAACACAAAGATAAGTCATCCCTCTCTATCTCTCCATGCCATGATCACGAGTTAACACTAAGTGCAGCATACACCAAGAGCAACCTACACTGAGTGAAGCATACAGCAAGTGCAGCCTATACTGTGTACACCATACACCAAAGAGTGTCTGCCGTCCCTTCGTTCTCACAAGCACAAGTTGACCCCAGAATGTAGCGTCAGCATCCGGCGGTCCTCCCTACAGAGATTGACCGCCACCAGCCAGTTCTCAATAAGTGCTTTAAAGGAAAAGTCTCCTCGTCACATTTCCACAGTTTTGAGTTAACTAACTGATGAATTGAGTCTCGGTACCCAGCAGGCCTCCCATCAACCACCTCCAGATTGACCACGTCAAAGTACTCCTCCACTCTGGCTCAATCATACCCTGCAAATGCATCTTCAAACTGGCTTGATTACGGCCTCCAAGTGCATCTCCAGACTCGCTCGATCACAGCCTCTCTGTGTATCTCTGAGTCCACTCAAATGTGATCTGCAGATGCACCTCAAATTGCTCTCAAACAGAGCCCACAGCCGGTCCAGATATACCATGTGTAGATGGGTAGCTAGATAGATACATCAATACATAGATGAGTATACAATCTAAATACATGAGTTTCAAAAAATGTTGAACAATAAGTAGTAGCTATGATTTCCAGGCGCACCAGCAGCATTTGCAAAGAAGATGATGATTCTCCCAGCTGGTCTACACTGATTTGACGTGCTCCCAGGCTCGTCGGTGCTCCCAGGCTTGTGGTTGGTGCTCCCAGGCATATTGCCGGCGCTCCTAGCTGCTCCCAGGCTTGTGGTCAGCGCTCCCAGGCTTGTCGCTGATGCTTTCAGGTGCTCCCAGGCTTGTTGCAGGTGCTCCCAGGTGCTCCCAGGCTTGTAGTTGGCGCACCTAGGCGCTCCCGGGTACACCGGAAGGCCACTACATCAGTCCAGTAACTGCCGGGATTTGACCACCCTGGGATTCTGGTTCGACAACTCTCAGACACATCCATAGACGCCCAGTGGCCAAAATAGATTTTCCTGATGCAGGTTAAGTGTTTCCACGAACACCTGTATCGTGGACTCCATGTCTGTGTCTGTACACCCAAGGGGTAGAAATTGTCAAACTATAAAGTCAGTGATCTCCTAACCTAGTGTAATGATCTATGTGGAATGGTTCCACAACCTGCTGTATCTTCACGGCGAGCCCTGTGTATTCTGCTACCCTTATTAGCAACGTTTGACAATCTGCAGACTAGTCACAAATCCCCTCGAACCTGATGCTGGCTTTTTGCATTGTCAGCAGATCGCAAATCCAGTGCTGGTCATCCTTCAACAGTAAACCAACACAACTTTGGCTTTTCACATAGCCTGACAGTGCATTGACCGAAGCATATTTACCAGTTCCAATTCTACTGCTCGATCTCAGAAGGCGCAGATATTGCTGATGTGAAAATACTCAGTGGAACTCCCACTGATCATCCTGTGGTTGCTTCTTCTAGAGCGTACCCACAAGTCCAAGGAATACCCAAATATTTTTATCTGTTGCAGTTGCAAGGCCTACCTCAGTGACAGCTTGTAAACCAACAAAAACCTAATTCCGAGTACTAAATCAGATGTGGTGTAATCACAGGGTTGTCAATGCTCATTTGGTCTCCTTCTCTCAGGGGTTCTGTCCAATTGAGTTTCCACAGGCATGGATTGCTGGGGCAGTATTGAATCTCTGGTCCGAGTGGTTCCACAAGGTCATTGGGAATCGAGTTCATGCTGTCCAAATCGTACAAATGTTCAGATTTGGGCAATCCACAACGAGTTCCAGCCAGATAATGGCAGGTTAGTCATCACATGCAGTTACTGTCATACTTCTGGATGCGAATATGGCAAGCTATGTGGATACTGGCTGATAACAATTGTGACAAGTCACAGCTGGTATTCATAACAATTATTGCAAACATCATTCTAATCGCGGTTGGGTGGTATTTAAAGCCAGCAATAAATAATGCCAGGTTTGAAGCAGTACTAGCACTCTGTCGAAGGGTAGAGGTACATTCAATACCACGTTCATCATCATGGGACTCATTCTGGTGCAATCAGCAGAATCTATTTTACATAAAATTGGAAACTGGAATGCGGTATCAGATTCTAACATTTTCAGACTCGAGTTTCGTATGAATGCACAAGGCAAGAGTGTCAAGATTGTTTGTCAAAGTAATCTGTTACTTTGTTATACATGAGAACAAGTACAGTAAGAAGACAGGGAAATCCTTTAATACTAAACATCCTTTGTTTAAATACAGGTTATCAGCTCCCCTAAAACCATTCTCCATACTCCAAAGTACCATCCAAATTCTTGCCCATAATCTTATACTCCACCAATAACACTTTGATCACTATAACCATGCTATACCATACCATATCATACATCATGGCAATATGTCAGACCACTTTATTATCATACACATTCTTACCACCACCACTATATCGTCATGAAAGTTACTTAGTTCCCATAACTCCCACTACCTCTTGCCTGTTGATTCCATTCTATCACTCATAACCTTATACTATGGCATCTAAGGTGATATTATTTTTATAGCCAGTACTGTTGTAAGAAATTGTATCATCACACATTTCATTCTAATTCAAATGTTGAAAGGTAATGTTTCCACATTCACAAGTTGGCAAAGACTCACATACATTTCTGACCTGCGCTTTATTAAGCTTTGTAATATACTTTCCTTAAAATGGCACTATATTATATCATTATTTGCCTAGATTTGACTAATAATACATGGTTATTAACAAATTTCTATACAATCTAGAGTATTCTAATATACAGGAGTAATAATTGCATACTATTTTAAGAATCCCACCACAAGCTTGACAAGATCCAAAATAAGGGTAGTAGTTTTATATGTGGAATATACAGTCATTCTCTTAGTAGATTTTGTATCTGAATCTAGTATATCAAAAAATGTTTTCAATTTGCCTAACATCCTTAGCAGGAACAAAATCACTGAATGTATTTGGGTATACCTAAATCAAGCAGAAAATATATATGATTCAAAGAATGGAAATATCTAGCTGTATAAGAGCTCTGACTCAAGTGAATCCTAATACAGCAAATCATCGAAACATGTATTCTTCACAGCTAGAAGTATATTTACCAGATTTCATTACAAGCTATGGTGTCACAGTCAACGCAGATTAGTTGCATCAGTAACAACTCTAGATTCCGTCAGAAACACCCGGGTGTTCTGGAGGCTCTGATGGCTCTGACGGAACCTCGTACCCTCTGACGGAAATTCCCATGCTATCCGTCGCCCAGGTGACGGGTCGCGTTCAATATTTACCTCCTGTACTGTGTGGTGACGTTTACGCAGCATCAGAAGGACACGTGTGTTACACTCTTCGCAGGGGCTGCAGTTATCAGTGGTGAAGCTGTTTACACAATGCCTGGCGATGTTGAATCATAGCTACTACTTCTCGTTCAACAATTTTCAAAACTTATGCATTCAGTTTGTATTCTCATCTATGTATCTATGTATCTATATAGCTACCTATCTACACACGGTATATCTGGACTGGCCGCACGCAGTGATTGTCAACAATTTGAGGTTCGCCTGAAGATGACGATTGAGTGAACTCAGAAATACTCTCCGAGGCCGTGATCTAGCGAGTTTGGAGATGCAATTGGAGACTGAGATTGAGTGAACTCAGAGATGCACAGGGAGGCCGTGATCGATCGAGATTGGAGATGCGCCGGGAGGCCATGATCGAGCGAATGTCGAGATGCATTTTGAGGCCGTGATCGAGTGAGTTTGGAGATGCAATTGGAGACGGAGATTTAGGGAACTCAGAGATGCACTCCGAGCTGTGATCGAGCGAGTTTAGAGATGCACTTGCAGCAGGCAATGATTGAGGGAGATTAGAGGAGAACTCGATCTAGAAGCGGTCGAACGGAGGCATGCCAGATGCTGAGACTCCATTCATCAGTTAGTTAACTCGAAACCGTGGGAATGTGACATGGTGACTCTACCTTTGAAGCTCTTATGGAGAACTGGCCGGTGGCAGTCGATCTGTAGGGAGGTACGCCGGAAGCTACATTCAGGGGTTAAATCGAAATCGAGACAAAGAAGGGACGACAGACAATCTTAGGTGTATGCTGCACTCCATGTTTGCTGTACTCGGTGTTAATTCACGATGATGTCATGGAGCGATAGAGAGGGATGACGTAAGTATGTGTTCTTGCAATGATGGTAGAGTTGTGGACGAGAAAGAGACAGATGGGGGATGAGGATGAGAACGATATGGAGGATACGAGTGGACCTGAGAAATCCGGGTTACGACTTGCCTGATTTGGTTCAGAAGACCTCATATCGGTGTTATTACCCGCCGGATCGGGACTCATACCTGCCGTATCGGGGACAGTCAATTTATCGCACACAAAATCCTCTAAGTCCCAGCTTCTCATGATGATTTCCCGCATCTCCTCTGATCTGTCTCTTTCTTGTGCTCAACTCTACCGTCACCTAAGAACACGAAGTTAAGACATCCCACTCTATCGCTCCATGCTATAATCATGACTCAACTCCGAGTACAGCATCATCCCACGATCGAAAGTCTCCCGCGCCCAGCCAGTTTCTTATCTCTCGGCGGATGTTGTACTCAACTCTCTACATTCACACAATTTCAAGTTAACCAATGAAGAGAGTCTCAGCTGCCGTCGCGCTTTCTTCCAAATCAATCACCTCCAAGTACTCCTCCAATCTCATTCGATCTTAGCCTGCATGTGTATCTCCAAACACGCTCGGTCACAGCCTCAGAGTGCATCTCTGGGTTCACTCGATCTCGGAGTCCAAGTGCATGTCCAAACTCGCTCGAACACGGCCACCAAGTATATCCTCAACTCGCGACTGTGGGTGTACAAAGATACAGCGGTAACAGAGGTGGAATGAGCGACGCGGAGTATATATTCGGGAGACCCCGGGGTAGATAGACTGCATCTCATTTTCATCTCATCTTGTCATACAACAAAAAATACACACTCGATCTATCCCAACTTTTGGTCCCACTCACTCTTTGCGAGATTTCAAGGATCCTCACGGCCAGGTAGTATCATATCTTCTCACCTTGCTATGCCCCTCAAGCTTAATGTAGAAAAAACGCGAGGAGAGATTTCCGCAGCATCACCCATTGCATTGCAATCTCAATGCAAGAGTGTACCCAATGAACCCATTCTGACGTATGGTTACAGTTGGCCATAATGCCAGAGTGTTTGTTCACAATAGAAGACCGACCGAGCCAGAAGAAACGGCAAAACGGTGATCAGAGGCCAATACTCCACACAACCCGTGGCATTGATGCCGGGCGTGAAGCAATTCGCCAGCGGGGTGTCCCTGACGACTGGGACGGAGCATGTCCAGTCTGAAGTAGCCATTCCGCCCAGCCAGAAATGTTTTCTGCTTATGTGATTCAATGGTGTAATAGTCAGATAATTTTAGTAGTAGTCAAATCATTGGAGTAGTATATGAAAACCATGGCACATTTTTCTGTAAAGCTATCATATGTTGATTATAGACCCCTGGGGGCTGGCAGAGGTCAGCAGAAGTTGTGGCGGGATAAAATTATTAATACTTTATAATACTCTTCAAATAAATCAGGTACTGGTAATATTAAGTTTAGTGTATTGGCTATAGTGTAACTCCATACTGTATACCAAAATTTGGTTCCTTGACAAAGCATACTGATATTCATCAGCAAAATGTATTTTAGTCCCTTGAAGCCTCTGGGAGTGTATTAGAGTTGTTGGACCAGAATTGCAGGGTAGTCAAATGCCACCACTGACTGCACCGGGGCAGTGGCCTCCAGGTGGACCTGACAGTGCTGGGGACAAAACAGCATCGTCACTGGAAGCCTGGAGGCAACAAGCGTAGCACCAGGGAATACCGGTGAGAAGTATAGATGCATCCTAACAGGCTGTAGAGCTGTTTGGGAAAAATGACAAGTTATTTTTGAATGCTACTGGTGCACCCAGAAATCATAGTTAGTACTTATCATTCGATGATTTTCAAAACTCATTTATTCCATTTGTATTCTCATCCATGTATCTGTACATCCTCATATCTCTACAGCTATCCAACTATGCACGGTTCATCAGGGCTGGCTGCAAGCAAGGGGTGAGAGCAATGTGATGTGCACCTGAAGATGGTGATTGAGTGAACATAGAGATGCACATGGAGGCTGTCATTGAGTGAGTTTGGAGATGCACTTACAGGCTGTGATCAAGTGAGTTTGGAGATGCATTTAGAGCCCAAGATGGAGTGTGTTAGACTTGGTCCTTGTAGAGTATGTCACCTCATGGCATTGTATTAGGGCTGGCAGCTATGATATAAACTATGTGTCATCTTAGAGTTATACTCAATCAATTAATCTTCTTGACAGGGTTATCAAAGCTGATGATCAGCCTGGGTATGACAATATTCCAGACACTATTTTTGACAACTGCTGAGCAGGACCAGCAAAATCTTCAATCATCTTTCCAACAATGCTGCAGGGTCTCAGATGCGTTGCAAATATGTCCTTGATGAGCACAACCTACGGACTCAAGATGACAATTCAACAGTGCAAACGATTCCTCCTTTCGACAATATCTTACACTCAACTGCTGAGAGGTCTGCAATGGCTGATTTGCTCACAGTATTGAGTTTTACGGATATATTAAATCAAGGCAACTGAACGACACATTGACTGGACATGTTGAGGATGGGCATGGAGTCCTTGGTGGAAGTGCAGAATCAGTTTCAGTCAATATGAGGTCGATCAGTGGCCAGTCAAGGAGAGATTTACATTCAGTATGTGATTTGCATAGTCTATGAGAAGTGGGTGGGAAATTGATCACGGATACTTGGGAGATGTTGGCAGACACATTCAACCCCATTTGATTGATGCTGTTGGCCCACCAGAGGAACGCGCTGGGTATGTGATTTGGGCAACTGCAGAGACCGGTGATGTAAAATGTGGTGATGAATCCATGAAGTCTGTTGACTCTGCTAGTGTGAATGAAAGGAAGGATTATTAACAGCAGTGCAGTGTGTACCTTCAACCCTATACCTTCAATGATAACAATCTCATGCTTGCACATGGCATGCTACATACAGGGATCCATGCTCTACAGGAATCAGTTTCCACGGGCAAGACAAGATGGATGATTGACCTTGGAGAAGTTTCTCCAGTTCACATTACAGCTATGGAGAAGCAACATCAATTTCAATACTGACATCAACACATACTTGACTACGTAAGCATTGGCCACTCTACCACAGACTATGAGCCCTAACTTTTAAATGAGGAACAATCGTCAACACTTCTACTTTATTTTTCCCGCAGAAGTCAACATCACTATACAGTAGCATCTTGAATGTTGACACCAATCCAGACAATCCTTCGCATACATACATACCTATCTACCACTGTACAACAGGTTATCAGGACTTGTGTTGAATAGGGAATATATGATATTCCGGTGTGTTTGTCCAGAGGTTGTCCACAGTATGAAATTGGAGTTTATTCAATTGTGACAACGACAGCACAAGTCATGATTGGGATCGAGAGGCTGTGTATATGAAACGTTGAGGTGCCAGCTGGACTGTGTATCACCATTGGGGGAGCAGTTGACTGGCAGTGACGACAGCTGAAGGCGACAGCACTACTGACCACCAGGCTGAGGAATCGACCAATCATTCATGGGCCCAACGGCATGAACAGGAGTTTGTTGGGAAGAGCTCAGGACATGGCATGATCAGACTTTGGTCTTGAGTTTTCTTTATATCTCTATTGTCTATTGCTTAGTGATTTGGGGATGTGGTAATGCCCTGAAGCAGTGTTAGACTGAGTTTTTGTAGAGTACATTATCACATAGCTTTGGGTTAAGGCTTGCAGCTACTATTTGGGCTAGGTATTATCTTAGACTTAGAGTCAATCAATTGTCTCAACAGGTTCATCACAGCACAGTAGACTGAGTGATGCTCTTGGAGGCCATAATCTTATAAACTTAGAGATACACTTGGAGGCCAAGATTGAGTGTATGCAGAGATGCACTTAGGGGCAGCAATCAGGCAAAAGTCGAGGAGTATCCAGCAGTGGTTCTTCCGGAGGTGGTCAACGTACCGATAGGCAATCTGACAGTGGTTGATCTCGAGGCACCAAATTGTTTAGGACGCGCAACAGCAGGTGAGTCTGTATTCATTGGTTAACTTGTAATTGTGGGTATGTAAAAATGTGAGTTTGACAATACTGTGCACTGAGAAATGTGATATGAGAGACTGGGTTGAAGGGGGAGACTGGAAATCTTGTATTCATGCTGAACTCAGTGTACCCTGAGATCAATGTACACTGTAGTCGGTGGACACTGTACTCGGTGTACGCCATACTTGGTGTATGCTGTACTTGGTGTATGCTGTACTAGGTGTACGCTGTACTTGGTGTACACTGTACTCAGAGTACAGTATTCTTGGTGTAAGCTGTTCTTTGTATACACCATTCTCGGTGTACACTTTACCTGGTGCACACAGTACTTGTTGTACGATGTACTTGGGGTATGCTGCACTTGGTGTTAAAACATAATGATGGCATGGAAAGATAGAGCGGGATGACTTAAAATTGTGTTCTCAGGTAATGGTGAAGTTGAGAACAAGATAGCGACAGATGAAATATATTCGTAAATCATTATGAAAAACTGTAAATTGAGAGAATATTGTGGGCAGGTCAATTTCCAATTCGTCATATGGCCGGTACAACACCTGATGCAGCAGGTAAGAATGCTGATCAGAGGTATTCTATACTCAATGAGGCAATTGCTACCCATGATTTCCCACATCCCTCAAATTATCCCTATGGCTCCATTTTCATCCCACAATCACTGTTGCTTGACTACACTTGATCACTATCGCAGAACACAAAGTTTAGTCATCTCTCGCTGTGTCTCTGCACCATCATCATAAGTCACCTGTGAGTACTATATGCACCATGTACAGCATACAGCAAGTTCAGCATACTTCAAGCACAGTATACACTGAGTGCAGCATTCACCAAATACAATATACACCCAGTACAGCTTACACCCGGTACACCCAGTACAGCATGCACCAAGTATGGTATTCACCGAGTTTAGTATATTCCAAGTACAGCATCCACCCAAGAATATCTGCCTTCCCAGATTTGTCATGTTGATGATTTGACCCCAGAATATTGATTCTGCCTCCAGCATGCTTCCCTTCACATTGACTGCCACAAGCGAGCTCTCCATGTGAGCTCAAAGCCGAATTCAACTTGTCACATTCCCAGAGTGGTGAGTTAAATATCTTATGACCAGAGTCATAGCTCCTCGCATGCCACTCGATCAACTTCCTCTGGATTGATTGTGTCCAGATGAACTGCCTCGTGATAAACAACCTCCAGTTAAACATCCTCCAAGTGCTTTGCATTGTCATTTGATCATTCCCTCGAAATGAGTCTCCAACATCACTCAATCACAGCCTTCGAGAGAAACTGTGAGTTCACTTCATTTCAGCCTCTGGCTTGAAGAGTATTTTGCATTGACACATCTGCAGTCTCCAAGTGTATCTCAGTGTTCACTCAATCACAGCTTCCACATGCATTTTCATGCTGGCTTGATCACAGCTTCCAAGTACATCTCTATGATCAGTTGATCAGAAACATCAGGTGCACCTCCAATTGCTCGCATGCACCTTCTGCAGCCAGTTCAGATATATTGCATATCGACATATTCATACAACAATACATAGATCCATCGATGTGAATACACACTAAATTGATTAGTTTTCAAATAGTGTGATGACAATTAGTAACTATGATTTCCAGGTGCACCATCAGGAATTGAACTCACAAACTTGTCACCAGCATTCTAAGGTACTCCGAAGCATGTCTCCTGCATTTTCAGGTTCACTAGAGATTGTCACTGGTTCTGCTGAATCCCTACAGATTTGTTGCTAATACTGCCAAGTACACCTGCGGAGTGACTGCATGTATTTTGTCAACTCCAGAATTTGGCGCACATGCTCCCTGGTGCGCCTAAAGGCCACAATGTTGGTGCAGTCAACTTATTGATTGGACCATCTGGGGATTCCCAGTCCAACAACTTCTACATACTCCCACAGGCTCCTGATATCAGAAATACATTGTGTGAATGTTAGAGATGAATTCAAAGGCCATAATGAATTGAGATCAAATACTCATTTGGAGGCTATACTCGAACAACGTTGCAGGGGTGGTTGGAGGTTGTTCATCTTGTAGCAATCAATCTGGTAGCAATCAATCTGGTAGCAATCAATCTGGTAGCAATCAATCTGGTAGCAATCAATCTGGTAGCAATTGATCTGGTAGCAATTGATCTGGCAGCAATCAGCCTGTGGGCAATTGTTTATGAGTCTTCATTGGTTCTGAGACTCTGTTCAATCATCAGTTAACTTCTAACCATTGGAATGAGAAAAGTTGACTTTATATTGGAATGCTAATGGAGGGCTGGCTGGGTGTGATTGATTTGTATGGAGGCATGGTGGGAGCTGAATGTACACTTGGTGGCCAACTTGTAGTGGTGTGAAAGAAGGGAGACCAGCTGTGAGGCAGTCAATGTTGGGTGTAAGCTTCCTTCGCAGTAACTCATGATCATGGAATGGAAATACAGAAAAGGATGTCTTAGCTTTGTATTCTGTGATTATAGCAGAGCGGTGGATGAGAAAGAGAGATAGCAGATGAAAATGGAAAAGAGTATGGTGGATATGAGGGGATTTGGACAATCAGGATTGACTGTCTCCTGCTTCCAGTCAGTCTCTCATCTCTCAGCTCTCCTTTCTCATCTCGTATCTCACATATCACATCTCTCACCTCTTATCTCTTGGTAGACCATCTTGTACCCTACACTCTACATTTCCATGATTTCAAGTTTACTATTCAATTGAGTCTCAGTTCCCATTGTGTCTCCCTTCTAGTCTACCATCTCCAGATTGAACACCTCTACTAGATTGTCTTGGACTGAGTACATCTCTAAATTTGATTGATGCTGCCTCCAAGTATGCCCGAGATATGGCACTATTTTGTCTTTGATGTGAACTACATTGGTCGCACAATTGCAGCCATCATGTTCACATAATCATCACCACTGAGCGTATCTGCAAACATCCTTGTTTACTCCCTCCCATTGTGTCTCTGAGTCCACGTGATCGCCACCTCCCAGAGCATCATTGAGTTTGCATAATCACGGCCACCAAGTACGTCACTATATTCGCTTCACTTGACGCTCCTGGTTCGCATGAACATTACCCCAAAGTACTTCACCTTCCTAGCGGGATGACTGCATCGAAGTGCATCTGCGATGTTATTCAATCCTTGTCTCGAAGGGAATCCTTCAGTTCAGTCAGTCGCAGTCTCAAAGTGTATTGCCATACATGCACTAACACGGCCTCAGACGTCACATGATCATGGTATCCAAGTCCATGTCTAAGCTTGCTCGATTACTGCATGCAAGTGCATCTCTCCATTCACTCAATCTCAGCCTCCAAGTGCCTCAACTGGTTCCAATTAATCACTGCCTCCATCCGAGAGTGTCTCCGTGCCTGCACTGTTGCAGCCTGCCAGGTAATCTCTAAATCCATGCAATCGGGGTCGGAAGGTTCAATATTGATTGTTCTTGAGTACCCTTTGGAGCCGGATTGATCATGTCAGACTATATTGGTAGAACTAGATCAATACAACATCATATATTAATATGTAGAACGTCACCTTGTGACTGTAACAAAGATGAAATGGATGATGGTTATGGGACACTAAGAATCACTACTGTGAGAATACTTCACCAGGTGTACAGACTCCTGCAGAGCTACACAGAGGTCTCAGCTGCTCCAAAAGTTTACCCAATAAGTCCAATAACATAGCATCTTGAACGGACCTCCATTGCTGCAGGGGCTTTCTAGTGTACCCGAGACTGTTCCTGCAGCATCTGACAGCACATGGGTTAGTTCCAGGGAGACCTGGGAGAGTCTGGAATTACTTACAAGTGCCAGTGAGGTTGGCTGGAGTGTCTGAGATATTAGCATGCGGATTCTAGACCATTTTACATTTTCCTGATGTCATTCCCTGAAACAATACTGGCAATTCTACTCCATGTGCCATATAATCTACCTCAGCAAAATGTAAAACATTTCAGAAGTCATAACTTAACAACTGAGCAATTCTGAACAGCCACACCAATCCTTCCCGATGCTCCCAGATGCTCCCAGATGCTCCCAGATATGCCGCATTCAATGCAATGTACTCTCAGGTGCTCCGAGAGTACTGTCAGATGCACCTCAATGCATCTGCTGTAGCAGAACGAAACACAGGAATATTCTAAAGAGCATGATGCTGTCTTCAGAATAGTATAGAAACTAGCCTCTAGGTTGCACAAATTTCGGAGCAGCTAGGACCACAACACTTGTCTTCAAGTCACTTCCAGGGCACCTCGAACCTGGGGCCAGAGTCTGTGGGAGAGATACTATATGTCTATATAGAATAGTACTGTGTTATATACTATCTTACAGCTATACACCTGAATCAGGCACTCTACTCAATATATAGTCCAGTCGGTATCTGAATCTATATAATTAGTCCCTAGCCATAGACCATTGATGCCGCCCATTGCAGAATTCTCTCGCACCTTCTGCGCCGGTGCATCTATTCTCCAACGGGTATATCATGCATCGTATCAGTCTGTCTGACAACCCATATGAATTTGTCAACGCAATCAGGCACCCAGTGCAGATCATTCTACTTTGTTGGAATCTCCAGCACACATTCTTCAGCTTGATGATGTAAAACCTGTTGTTCAGTCTAGTTGCACTGGTTGGAAAAGGTAGATAGTGTTTTTCCTGTGAGGAGGCATTCCTAAAATTGGCCGATATGCTTGGATGCAGTCCAGCCACAATATCATGCAGGAATAGAAACATTTCATCATTGGAAGCTGAAGTCAAGGTGATTCTCTTCGCCTTGTATATACTGGCCCAGGTGTTATGAGCTTCCGGTATAATCCCTTGGTTGGCATTGATATATTCTACCTCCCAATACGGTCACCGATACTCAATTAAAGTAGTGTTGTGAAATTGTTGAACATAATACAACAGCCCTTTCTGAAGTTTAATTAATGTACTGTCTATGAGTACATTCTGATCATATCTAAGCACCAATTCACAATCTGTGCATCGCCAGTAGTCTTCAATTTGTGGGCGGAATAGCCGTCCAAAGTTGGGAATTCCAATATTTACTGATGAATATCTGCATTGGGTTATTTAGATACATCGCCACATACTGCGGACATGCATGTTTCTCAAATGATATACCGGTTGTTATCCCTGGCGGAAAAACAGCTGCTCTTGACAATACAGGAGCCATAAATGATGAGCACTGCCTGTACTTCGCCATTTATCAGTAGCGCATTTCATGTTGCCAACCTTAGCAGAGTCAATATCACACCAGGCTTGATGTACAAGATATGACAGTGTGTCTTCCAAAAAATTAAGACCGGTACACTGGGCAGTATGATTTACCATCTGTCAAACATTACTGACTTGGTCGCTTGATCAATATGTCCCTTTCATGTTGGCAAAATGAAGCTATTCCACCGGATCGGTGGTAAAATTGTCAGTAGAACCCATTCACTGAATGAACTCTGAGAGATGGTTTAGAAGATGCATCTGTGGATATCTGAAATATTTTACTTATTGTTGGATTCTTTTCTTCAGCTCTTAAATGCCGATTTTTTCCTGCCAAGCTTTGAACTTGAGCAAGCAGTCAGATCATTCCTTCCTGAACCTGTTCCGGTCACTTCAACTGAGGGCAAAATTCTCTCTCTCAACCTGGCTTGTAAAGCGCTTCATACCAGCTAAGCTCCAGGTGGTGGGTTCAGTCTCAGCAATGAATAGGTGGATCTGGAAGTGTACGAAATTGTCAGCAGTCAAGTTTACCACTTGTAAGCCCCATCTCCGGCAGCAGGTTGCACAGTGCCAATTGTTTTGGTGAATACACATCCGGGATGAATTGCCTTAGCCCAGAATTCGTGCAACAGTTGTCCTTCTCGATATTGGAATACTGTATCGAAATGCATCGATTTAGCACGTGTCACCTCATGGACATTGTACTCCAATCACAATATTGCAATCTGACATTCAGCATTTGATTCATCGGTTACCCCTTGTTGGACTCAATTCAGGTACACCTGACATTGCGTATGTTGTGTTGTGGTAGCCATTTCTGCGCCATACACCAGGACAACCATCGCAGCATGAATCATATGAATCTTTTGTTCTCATAACTGATGGGATTCCTTTTGAAATTAGTCAGCTATTTTGACCATCTCAGACTGCAACATTTTCCTTTTTCAAAAAATACCTTTCTTCTGGTAGTATTGCAACAGTGCATAGTCTGCTGCATTGTGGGCTAAATCAAAGTAATTCTGTTGGCTAATAAGTAGTGAGAATTTACATAATGTCCGGACTGCATCGAATACCATTTCATAAGAGGCTGCAGCTGCCGCAGTGGTTCCGTTATCTTTGCAGCAGACAATGATCCGAGCACAAATCCCAGCTAGTATCCTGATCATTCCATGGATCATTTTACCTCGCCAGTAGGTGCTTCTCAAATGATGCAATGGTTCAGAGATGTGCTGGAGGTCCAGATATCATGCTACAGATATTAATCGAGTGTAAAATTGATTGTTGACATTTCGAACCTCCAGGTATTTGAGCAGGTAGTTCAATAAGTCCTTAACCAATTCCAGGAGCTGCTAATGCAATTCATCTGGCTGTCAAAGCACATAGTCATTGCAGAGAGGGTGTTGCCAGAACTGGTTGTTGATTGGGTGAACACCTAGAGTGTGCAGAGCACCAATATTCATGCCCTCCAGTGACTCTGAGTGACTATGTTGACCTCTTGATCAACTGAGCAGTCGAAAGGCTGAATGTCACATCAGGGTGCATTTAACAATTTCATACATTTGGCAAGAGCCATGCATGACTTGAGCAACCTTCACTTGTTCCAGATAATCCCCGACCCAGCCAGCCAACAGAGGGTAACATTGTCTCTGCAATGCATCTGTACAATCTCAACTCAAGCCAGGACCAGTTATATCACGATACCTAAGTTAAGACAGCCCAGTTCAAACTGTATTATGCCATGCATTACCACTGTTCTTGGTACTGTTCTGGGGACATGGGATTAGCCTGGGCAGAACCCAGGCAGGCTGCATAGGTGTACAGTGTATATGTTGTCAAATGATACCAATGGTGAGACAGCATGTCAAGGCATGCTGATTGTGTGAAAAATAGGTGATGTGAGTCATATTGGATCCACAAATGACCGGCACAATCATTGCTCTTGGAGGCACATAATTCTCTGTATCCTAGGACCAATTGCTCAAGCTGATCTCACAGTAGATTTGACAACGCTTAGAGTGAGCACGGCACACTGGTTCGAAATTGAGGTGTGTCTGAAACAGGAAATGTGCAAACTGTAACTGGATACATTTAAAACCCTGCCGGTAGCATAATGTTCCGGAATTATCTGAATCATCTTCAATCCAATGATCATCACCAAGCCCGATATTGAGTACTGAGAGGAGATTGAATCGGGTATTGGCCAAATGGAATGATTCAATGTTGAAGTTGTCCAATCCACGCCTCAAATAGTAATTGATCAACGGATTCATTTGCTCGCTAATCGATTGCCTCTGTTGAATGTTGTATGCAGACAGATATGGATGCCATGTAATTCATTATTCTGAGTACATTCAATGCTTGTTGCATAATGCAGTTACTTTGCCATGCACTTGGCCCTCCACATTTTGCACTCCAACTGCCTCCTAATGAGCCATTGTCCTTGTTGGACCATGGTTACAGGTGAGATCAGAGTTCTACAGGTCTACAGGTTCATTGTCGGCAGTATCTTCTGGCGATGGTGTGTTAGGTACATTGTCTATAAGTAGATTATTAGTTAACAGCTTGCGGATGGCCATTCAGGTGCTCCTACTTTAGTAAAACCATGATGGCTCAGAGTGGTTCCAGTGTGCAGGTGGTACAATCCGGTCAGGTAACCACCCTTCATGCAACAAGATTGGGTGACATTGTCGATTGTTAGCCACGAGTTGGTTTTGGTGGAATAATCACTTTTTGCAGATCACGCATTTTGGATGTGTCTGGCAAGTGTCAACCATAATTGAGAAATGATCAGTATTCTGATGAATCTCAATGATGCTTTAGTGGGTATGGCCTGATCCTGCACAAGAGCACCAGGGATAAATATTTGACAGTGAGCTAACTCAGGTTAGCATATCACGTTCACAGCCGCATCTTACCACTCACATGGATCAGACTCGTGTTAAAACATAGTCCCCTTACCATCCGTTTTCTTCATTAACTATAATGATATCTATCAAGTCCCACACAATCATGCTGCACATCATCTACAGATATTCATTAGCAGTGAGGAGAAGGTTCCTGTTGTCATCACAGGGTTCAACTTTTAATACAGTTCATCAGGTGTTGCTACAATCATCACAATCGGTCCTATGTTATACAACATGACTGGAGCGTGGTGCTGTCCATACCTAAGTTCGAGCCAGGAGCTTCGGATAATAAGGATAGATTGTCTTGATACTACGGGCGGGTAAGTATTCTAGCTAGCTGAAAGCCCGCTCCATTGATCATTGATAACTGATTGGCTTGAAGGATGTTTTCTCCATCCATGATCCTTGACTAGTGGGTGGATTCTAGTAGACAACAAAGTTTACACCATGAGCTCAATCAGAAGTAATCACTGTTGCTACACAACTCCCAGGCTTCTTATTGAATGAAGTTGCTGGTCATACACCTACATTGTGTATGTAGCATCCATAGCCATCCTAACCTTGAAACTTGATATTGTTCTTGTTGGGTTTCTAGAGATATTGTAGCATATCCCTTCTAAGACCTTCACAGTCATGAACTGAACAAAGGTGAGCATCAATCCACGAACCTGGTATACCAATTCAACCATACAATAAAGAAAGATAGGAATTTTGTAATTATGGTTGCTTTTTCTCAGTCAGGTTTCATGAATCAAAAGTGCAGTGAAACCCCTCAGTTTGTGACCAATAGAGTGATATCAGAGGCCATTATTCCACTGAATGTCACTGCTACCTTCAATATACTCAACTATTCAGCAGATAATTAAAAATCAGAATTTGGATATATTATTGTGTACTAGCAGCTTTTCGTTATATTCAATGTTGACCAATGAATTTCTGCTGAAGACGATCAATACAGATCCAATAGGTGGTCTCGGTGCCTTGCAACAATGTAGAGACGACATGTCTGGATCATCAGACAGTAGTGCTCGAAATACACCAAGCAAGGAGACTCAATTTGGACAATCCTTGCATCAATTTCACCCACCGCTGGGGTATGGTTGTGCACCTTTGCTGCCACCATTTGCAGGTGCGCCCCTGTTGTACCACACTTCCGCTGGGAACATGACACAAAGTTCACAGTCAAGCTGCATTGCACTGCAAGGATGGCACAGTAATGGGCCATTGTGGCAAGCATATGGTTTCTGACAGGGCTGTTATCGTGGACCTCAAATGTTCCTCCCTCCACAGTTCTCAACACATGGGCTGTTGTCTCCAGGTTCACCTTGAGTGCATCCAGCACCAGGTGAAACCAATCCAGTCATTCAGCAGTCATCTTCAACGTCAACTCCACCGGGACATCTTTCTGGCTCACTGATGAGACCTCCCCTAATACCCCTACAGAAAACATTCCAGCTGGCAACAGAACTGCACAGAATGGATGTTGCTGTGACTTCCGATTAGCCCCCATTGTGGGAACTGTTATATAATAAATACAATACAGATAACCGCAGTGACAATTCGTCAGACTTGGGAAGTGCCAAATGCAAAGCCCCAATCAGCATGGGGAAACCAAATTCGCCTTGAAGCAATTTGCCAAATGGATGGTGCCGCACAACATTACTAACTGAAATATATGGAAGAATCTGTTGGTGGCTCAATTTCGGGAAAATGAGCAGCGGCAAAGTGTCTGGACTCAGAACCGATCGAATCAGCTTCGAGATGAACACCTGCACTGGGTGAGGGTAGTTGAAGATTCCCTGGGGACATTCGAAAACAGGCTGATTATAGAAAATTGTGATAATGCTCAATCGATTCAGTGCCAGTGGAGTGCGATTTGTCAAAGATATGTGCAACGATTGTTGTGAACGGGAGGTACAAGGGTCAGCGAGGCATAAAGCAACTAGCAATGCATTTGCGAGAGTCCATGGGGAACATGGTGATAGGTAACCTCCCACAGTGTCCTGATACAACATCAAGGTTGAAATACATTGGGTGCCGAACTGGGATAATGACAATACATCTGCCAAGCAACTCCAAGCCTCATTTACAGAGGTGAGGCACTTGGAGGAGTGGATAGATTTCATCAACAATGATTGTTGTCTGACAGAGTCATTCATTCTAACTTCCATATACAAATGCTCTTTCACACAGGAAGAAATTCATCAACAGCATGTGGAATTATACCCACCCAGGCAAATGATGAATAACCCCATATATGGGTAGATTTCATACAACAGTTACCTTTCTAATGTCTTCAAGTTGGAACTGGGACACAATTTGAAACTACCATTGGTAGAAATGAAGGCAGCTACAGGGAAGAATATTGTGGGGTACAGAATTAGGCGGGCCACGGTAATCCCTGCTAGCGTTGCGGTGATGCGGCGGAGCTAGAAGGCAGAGAGCCCATCATTAACACTCCGCCGCACCTCTCGTGGCATTCCAAACAGAATTTGTGAGAAAGAGCCGTTCTGGTTTGCGGAGCCTAGGCAGAGGGTGAGAAGATATGATACAACCTGGCTATGATGATCCACGAAGTCTCAGAAAGAGCGAGTGAGAACAAAAGATGGGAATGATAGAGTGTGTAATTCGTTGTATTATAAGATGATACAAGATGAGATGAGTTGTGGTACAAGATGTGATCTATCGACCCCGGAGTCTCCTGAGTATATACTCCTCGTCACGCTGCCCATCTCTGTTACCCCTGAATCTCCGTACGCCCACGTCTCCCAGTCCATCTCCCTCATCCCTGTATCCTCGTACACCCGCCGTAGCTCAGTCCTCTGCCAAGTTGAGTGGTGGTGGTGGTTGTGGTGGTGAGAAATGGATTTTCCCACCACAGCGGTCTTCGGGAATAATATGCCCGACAGTTAGTCTGTAAACTTAGATTTCGGATGAATCTGACAAGAACAAAAGATTGCAGGAGGAGGATGCTGGTGGGAAGGAGATTGGATTCAGTAATAAGGTAAGTTCTGATTGAGAGAATGGAATTCATTATATTCCTCACATATCTATTGGGTCCAAATGGTTGTCTGTGAAATATCTAACAATGGGATGAATTTCAAAAGCACCAGAGTATGAGCCCATCTGCCCCACTTAACTCACAACATCTGAATAAGATAATCAAGGGTGAAAAGAACACTGGCCATCATGCAAAGAAGGTTTGAGAGCAAGTTAATGGGGAGGAGGTTCTCAATCCAGATATTACCTGTACTATATTTTGCCGAGTGCGCAATATGAGCCAGAATGAGTTTGAATGTGCATGTTGGGATGAGGTGGTTTAGCTTCTGAAAGCATATCCGATTTGCCAATCAATAAATGACTGGCTTCCTGGCAACAAGTATTCAATTCCAGGCCAACCAGGAACATAGTGTCTGGCACACCAGGTTTGAGACATATGGTTCATTTTGAGTAGATGGGTTTGGGATTCAGATATGCCAGAAGAGCTGGTGGCAGATGAAACAGGCCTCAAAAAAGTGTTTACCTCAGTGGCAGAGACCATTATATACAAATTGCTGACTGAGAAGGTGGTTGTGAGGTCACCACTGTTAAAGAAGTAGCTGAATTCCCTTGGCAAATGAGTGAATATGGCACAGAATGACTATCCCAGGCTTACTGGTGAATAATGAGAGTGGTATCCATTGCACAGACTAAATTCAGTTCCCCACAGCCATTTAGAGATCCAGACAACTCCGCCTCTAGGGCATCCAGCATTTACTCCAATTCTTCAACCAATCCAGGTGATCATGATGCATCAGCAACAACCCTAGTTTCCGTCAGAAACACCCGGGTGTTCCGGACGGCTCTGACCCCTCTGACGGAACCTCGTACCCTCGGACGGAGAATTACACGCTACGCGTCGCCCAGGCGACAGGTCACGTTGCACACATACCTCCTTTACTTTTTGCTGACGTATACGCACATCAGAACGACACGTGTGTTACACGCTTCGCAGTTATGCTGAAGCCGTTTACACAATGCCTGGCAATGTTTCTGCCTTTCTCCGGCCGCCGCTTCTTTGGGAATGCTGCTGGTGAGCCTGGAAATCATAGCTACTACTTATCGTTCAATGATTTTCAAAACTTATGCATTCAGTTCATATTCTGATCTGTGTATCTATGCTACCGATCTACACACGGTATATCTGGACTGGCAGCACACGGTGATTGTCAGCACTTCAAGGTGCGCCTGATGATGACGATCGAGTAAACGTCCACCTCCGTGACCCCTGTATCTCCGTACACCAGCCGTCGCACATTTACGATGTACTTGGAGGCCGTGATCGAGCGAGTTGAGAGATGCACTTGGAGGCCATAATCCGCGAGTTTGGATATAGACTTGGATGCCGTGATCGAGCGAGATTGGACGAGTACTTGCAGGCGGTCGATGGACGGCGCGCCGGGTGCAGAGACTGTATTTCATCAGTTAGTTAACTCGCAACTGTGGGAATGTGACATGGTGACTTTACCTTTGAGCTCTCATGGAGAGCTGGCTGATGGCGGTCGATCGTGTGTGGACGCACGCCGGAATGTGAAGCTACATTCAGGGGTCAACTCGTACTCATGAGAATGAAGGGAAGACACACAATCTTTCAGTGCTATACTCAGTGTATGCTGTACTCGGTGAATGCTGTACTCGGTGTATGCTGTACTCGGTGTATGCTGTACTCTGTGTATGCTGTACTCGGTGTCAACTCATGATCATGCCATGGAGAGATAGAGAGGGATGACTTAACTTTGTGTTCTGCGATGATAGTTGAGATGTGGATGAGAAAGAGAGAGATGTGCGATGAAGATGAGAACGATGTGGAGGATACGAGTGGATATGACAAATTTGGGGTCCGACTCGCCTGATTGGATTGGGAAGACTTCATATCAGTATTGTTACACTCCGGATCGGGACTCGTACCTGCCGTATCGAGGATGGTACATTGACTCGCACACGAAAATCTCTTAAGTCCCAGTTTCTCATGATGATTTGTCCCATCTCCTCTACCATCACCTAAGAACACGAAGTAAAGTCATCCCTCTCTATCTCTCCGTGCCATGATCAAGAGTCAACCTGGCTCGAGGAGCGTAGGATGAGGGTGAGAAGATATGATACTACCCGGCTGTGAGGATCCACGCAATTGCGTAGATTCACGAAATTGTAGAAAGAGCGAGTGAGAGCAAAAGATGGTAAAGATAGAGTGTGTTTTCCGTATAGACCGACAGCGCGAGAAGAAATGGCAAAATGGCAATCGGATGGTGATACGCATTGCGACGCGTGGTATTGATGCAGGGCGCGGAGTAATCCGCCACCGGGATTTCTCTGACAGGTCTGACATAGCGCGTCCACTCTGATGGAGCCATTCCCCCCGGACGGAAATGTTCTTTGCTGACATGCCGAGAGTTGCAGTGACATTCAATGGTGGCCTAGTCAAGATGACATATGGCGCCAATTTCAAACTACAGAATATTTTAGATGTGGAAAATCACAATTGCACCCACGACAATCAGAACACTCAAATTGATGGGCAATAAGGTTCATGGATAATCCACCTTCATTTGTATGGTATCTTAACATTGAGAGTGAAACCAGTAAGCAATGGCCAACAGTTACGCTCATCTTCGCGTTGTGGGATTTTTGATGAGTCTCATAGGGCCAAGATGAAAAACAGTGTGTGTTGGTGAATTGTGATGAATGCTAAAATTGGATTTCCGCTTCTAGTCACAGCTACATTAGAATTTCATTCACATTTTGATTGGTGTTACTAAGAAATGTGACTGTTTTCAGGTGCACCTATTGATCCAGAAGATGATGCTGTGAGGGAAACAAATGGTGCTGAAGCAATGTATTCCACCATGAAAAGTCCAATACATGCCATCTGGTCAGAAGACAATGTAGCTTGACAGGATTTGGCACACTGGACAATAGAGATTGCAAAGGCATGGACTGTCAGGAGGTTGTTAGAATCGAAACTGATGAATGGGCAACAATTTTGTCCAAATGTCCAAATGAATACACATCTCAGCGATCTCAGATGGACCGAGGATGAGAAGTAAAACTGCGGACCATTGTTGAAAGATACACTTTGCACGGTCATTCAGGAGCGTGCAGGGTACATAGATGGTGGCTTGAATGGCTTACATTAGCTATGAGTGACACCAAGAGTTGCAATGACATTTCCGGACAGATGAGATGATGCACAGCCACTAGATACGTGTTTATATTCTCTAATGTTCCACTGGCTCAGAGATACCTTACAGCCAGTCCTGGTCAATGCGCCAGGGAGCTATCCTGAACCTGATGAAGATGAACCATCAAATATAATGATTGTTCACAAACCCGAAAGTAATGAAAACACCATATCTCGTGCACCTCCTCCAGCAATTGCTGGATGAGATAGTCTGCTGCCTGGCCAAGTCCGTCATTGAATATGGTCACTCACAATGTCTTTAGTGGATCATTGGGATACTTTCTACCAGTATGCAGAAATGAGCAACAAACAGCACACAGAAATTCACCCCAGATCCTGAGATTCACCAAATGCCTCTGAGTTCGTAACATCACCCAAAGTGTGCAGAACTGACCTCAATCTTAATGCAGCATATCACGCAGTAACAACGCAGAAGATCTAGGTATCCACTGAGCCATGCCAGCGATTTGCTAGAGTTGTCCGGCAAGTGCAAAACCTAATTCCACATGCATAGCAATGCAATGCAGATCTCAGTGGCTATGATAATCACGTAAGCGATCTCCACTCGTCCTTTAGAGTGGAACAAATTGGTGCTCTGCATGGTCTATTGAGCCGACCAAAAGTGACTGCCTCGATGATACTCCGCATTCTTGAGTGCTGTAAGGAACATACAGGATGGCTAATGAAGGAAGATGACATCATGCCATTAGATGGCAAGAATGCATGATAATTATCGGGAATGTGAAGTTCAGCTATGGGTCCTGAATCATTCAACAACCACAATCTCACCAACTGATGGAAATATGTCAAATGGCATCAACTTGAAGGTGCATCTGAGGATCGTAGTCATATTCTTTAGATTGTCTTTCCATTTTGTGTGGGTTGATGATTAGTAACGAATATAAGATAATGTCAATGATGAAACACATGCTAGGTCAGCCGAAACTCAGAAACAATTGAATGATTGAATCTGTGATGAACAGCTGGCGCACCAGTGTAATGGTGGAGAGTAGATTGAAGATGGATTCAGAAAATGATTAACCGAGTTACAATCTCTGGTGCTGTGTAATGGACATTGTGAGAATGGTCGAATGCTGCAGGCACCGTTCATCTTCCAGGTATATGGTGATTGTGGTGTTGGGATCTCTAACTCAATGAGTTGGGGTGGAATTGTTTGGTAACAGCATATTTCAGGTGCACCACCAACTGCTACAACAATTATAGATATTTGTCAACTGCATATTTCAGGTGCACTGGAAACCCTGATAGTTGATCAAATTATTTGATCCTCTCATATTTCAGGAGTACAGGTAACTAGACTTGTGACAGAATTCAGGATATTCAAGGATTGAACAATATTGAATCAATTACAGTCAATTGCGCCAGAAAATTCCTGACACTTCTCGACTTTCGGTTTGACATATCCAGCAAAGCATAATCCAATGAGCTTGAAAAATAATGTCTATCTTGGGAATATTGAGTTCAAATGTCATAGCCTAGGATATGGGTCATGGATTCCACTATTCACTAAATGAAAGCAACTCAGTATGTCCCCACTACAACTTCCCGGGTCAGTTCCAGGTCCGGTTCCAACCCGGAACCGAACTGTTGCAATGGGTTTCCACACAAAACCCGCTCCTCAAAAGTCGACATTTCTTGATTCAATTAAGTATTTGAGTTCTGATCGTATCACAACATGAAAAATACGTAGATTGTGCAGTTTAGTCGCTCCTTCACCTCCCGCTTTCAGATTTGCGATCCGACAAGTATTCGTTGAGTCGCGATCGAAAACCCGCCAATTTCGCTTAAATTCAGCCTTTATTTCACAGCCACTCAACGAATATCAGTCGGATCGCAAATTTGAAAGCGGGAGGTGAAAGAGCGACTAATGCTGCACAATTTACGTACTGATCATGTCATGATACGATCAGAACTCAAATACTGAATTGGAGCCAAAGTTGTAGGAACTGTCCAATGGAACCGCGGTCTGGTTCTAACCCATCCCCGAACGCTGTGGGTACCCCTGTGTTCCGGGTAACAACCCCGACTGGACCATCCGGTCCGGTTCCAAACCTGGACCGCAGCCGGGTAACCCGGAACCGTTGCTAACACTAGCTACAACTGATGTATGGATACACCTCGGATCTACTGTCCAGTCCAGTTCGATGGTCATAGATTTGACACTGCACACCTATTCTATGTATAGTATCTATTTTGACAACCCACAAGTCATTATTAACAGATGATTCTACTCCAGCCATGCCTCAGAGTCACAGAAGCATGAACACTTACTTCGCATTACCCTTGAATGATGCATCTTGCTTCATTCCAAGCATATTTTCTGCCTTTCTGAATCCTTTTGAATCTGGGGGCATCCAGCACACACAGATTGTCATCTTTCAGACAATGAATAGTCAGGTACCGGCAATACATCCAGCTTGGCCCCTACCATTATCTGAATCTATACTTGATTGGTATTTGAATGCAACTACTAAAAAGCTATAACTGTCATGCACCATGTCAACCCAATTCGTTGGAGGAAGGTGTCTACCACACACTTACGTTAATTGCCCAGCCGAGGGCTATATGGAACCACACATAACTGGTTATTGCCTAAGATGTAAGTTCGGACCAAGGTTTCCAAGATACTCAACTAGCTTCAGTCATTCAGACTCCATTGTCATGCTGCAGCTTGAGAGCTAGAATTTCAACAGACAGTTACTGCCCCATGACTGAGCTGATGATTGGCATACTCCCGCTCACCCTGCATAACACACATTTGCAAAGATGTTCAAATTCCCAACACTTTGAATCCAAACTTACCTGCATTGTGACAAAATTGTATACTTGGTTCACCAAAAAACTGTGTGTTGAAATAAAATGTGTAATTTAATTTCTATCAAGAGAGCTCAAAGAGAGAGAATCTGAAAGGCAAGCCTCATTTCACTGACTCAATCGGTGACTGGCAACTCGCAATCGCACGAAGTTTCTACAGAAGAATTTCTGATGAAAGCTCAAGTTAAGAAAAGGCAGCTTCTGAAAGTACATGTAACTGTCAAAGTAAGGCAAGCCTGCAATCCCAGCCATCGCATAGAATCCTGTATACCAATTCAACCCTCACTGAACCTCAATTCACAGGACCTTCTGTGCTAAGTGTCATCTGCCTGCTCACAAATGAAGCCTCAGAACCCATTAATACTGTCTTATTCACAGCTTTAAACCCCAACATTGATTTTCAGTCAATATTGAAGCAGTGTGACTAATACTTAGTTGGTGGTTAAATGATGGGGTATTTACTAGATATTATGTACAACATCTGACTGTGAGTGACTATTTATGACCCATTTGCTATTGCTCTTGGCATTGACCAGAACTGGAATCAATTACCACTGAATCTTCATTGTTCCTTTACCGTTCTTTCTCTATGTTGATTCTCTCCATTGTAAACCCAATCTCTCTCCCACTGGGACTGACTGCATTATACGGTAAATTAAGCCGACATGGACTGCTGAAAGTGATATTCTACCCATGATGTTGCCTAATCGACCACTAACTTTGCTACAGATTTCTTGAACAACAGACTATCATGAAAATATGGTGTTCTTTCAACTTGCATACTGCATTCACAGATTCAGATTGTCCAGTATCTGCAGCAACAAACTCCGTTAGAACCCTTGTAACTTCAACTGCTGCCACACACCAAGGTCCCAACTCTATCCAAGTTCTACAGATTCTCACAATGCTGACAATGCTATGCCGCAGAGTCACCAGTCATGTACTGGTACATTAGCAAAACTCAAAATGGGTATCCAAAAATGGTCCCCATGCACCGATCTTCGCCAGATTCTCCACAAAAGATGAGAGTGAGTCATTTGCATTCTTCCACCATGCTTCAAAGCATTGAATGACGTGATCGCGTGATCAGAACATTTCAGAAACTTGTTCATTCGGTTATGTCAGTTTAGTGCAGATGTTTCTTTGAGGTTGGTCCTCAAGATTTTAATTGTTTTGACGGTTTTTTGAACTGTTTTATTGATTTCAAGCATGTTCTTAACTGTTTAATCCCTTGAGACATTGATTATACACAAGCTTGCACAACTCCCATAACAAAATTAAGACACCCAGAGTAAACACTCATCAGATATCTATATATTGCTGAAATGATAACCTCAAGCATCAAATTGAACAATCTACATGTAAAACAAATTGAATGCATTCAAGTCAATCGTGTTGCTCAAGTACCACTCCATGATATCTCACTGCGGTGTCAGCGGAAGCAGGTGTATAGCCCCATGGATCACACATAGAGGTATGATATAAGTGGCTCCAATACTGAAAAGAGGCGTACGACAGTAGCTTTTTTCATGCAAGCATTGCATCTGAGGTCGATGAGTCTCGTTGACCATCACCATACCAGCAGTCTGACGTATCGGCCCTGGTGCAAAGGTCAGAATCAAGGCTTGAAGCCTTTTAACCCTTGAATCAGCATCTTCGACAACAAAATGACACTTCATACAGGCGGGAATGGGTCCAGCAGTCGACTTCAAGTGGCTATCCAGACCCCTCCCCATCCAGAGAAGCACTGTATCATTTCTTCATGGCTTATGCTTTCTCCACCTTGTGGACCCAGTTCAATGGACCATATGAACTGCCTCCTCGTTGCATTGAAAACTGATCAATGGAATTGTTAATGCCTCGTACTGGAGGTAGATTACATTGTTGAGGCAACTGAATTACTGCGGGTAATCGACGTTGTCTGTGAAGTCGGGAAATCCCTTGAAGCACCCAACAATGTGATTCTGTTGCTCCCCTTTTGGCATTGCACACCACTCGGCCAAGTCATCAAGGGTCATGATTTCCGCTTGGGGATGTTTCATCATTCGCGTGAGAGGAACTTTGGTTAGAGGCATTTCATCGTTGCGACAAGGTTTCACAGCATGTTCCTTCAGCTCTCGATACTGAAACACCTTCATTGGGGCTTTCGTTGGCACAATCTGGAACCCAGCCTCATGCCAATTTGATTGTATCTACACATGTTGAAGATCCATCATCGATGTTTGTGGGACCTCTGAGCTTGCATTCGACAAGTTGCGAAGCTGGTGGACATGCTCAATGAAATGGTGCAGGGGATGCATCTTTACAAAGTTAAAATCCGATTTGTCGACAAGACATTGTAGAATTTCTGACTTCATCTGCATTGTATCTTCATCAACGTGATGCTGCTTTGCAGCCACAGACAGATTGGTCCAAGTGGGGTCACTCTCCTGTTCCGTCTGTTTGTCCAAGGTATGGTGCTTTTTCCAGGCTTCTGTGACCTTCTCTGTAGATTGACTAGTGCGGAATTGACTGAAAACATCCTTGTGATGATGAAGCTCCTCCAGATACTTCTCCATGTACTCAGTCACAGCCTTAGTATGGTACTGGTACTGTGTCATAAGGTGAAAATACACTGAGTGCTTGACGCACAACAGGGCCTCAGTGAAGAGAATCCTGTGGCTTACCGAAGGGGTTGAAAGAGTCACCACGAAAAGTGGATCAATCCCACGCCCAAGTGCTTTCATCTCCTCAACACTCCAATGTGTCACCTGGCTTCATGGCTTGTTGAGTCAAGCGAAGCCATGATATGGAGGCAGCATCGCCCCAAGCTGGTTGAATTTGTCAATCCTGGAATGTTGTTGGATGAAGAACGTTACACAGTCCATCAATTGCTTAAGCATACCAACATAGATGGTATGAAGAATATCGGGGACAATTACACTCGTCTGGGAGAAGTATTTCATATTCCAGAAGTGGTCATCTGAGGTTCCAACCGCTGTATCGTCAACATATTATCCTGTTTCCCGGCTCTCCATCAGATGTTGTTCAGTCGCGAATATCATCCTTTGGAAATATAGCCAATAGTCTCTAAATTGCCATGATGATGAATTCCCTTCTCCACACGACGATTTCGGTGCTTTGCCCACTGGGCAATGGAGCTGCTTGATCATGTCCCAGTGAATGTATTAGAAGTAGTCAGCGATCCATGCACAGATGACAGGGTATCTTTCCCACTTCTCACCGTCAGCACAGAGCATGACTGTTCCAGAGTTGAACAGTGCATCAAGAGGACGCAAAATCAGGTCGAAGGCATTCCTGAATACCTCCTGATTCTGGATTTGTTGTTGTGTCATGGCAGTTGTTTTTCCATGTCCTTTGAAGTAATATTTCGGAGGAATGGAAAGAACGGCAACAAGGATGTTTGCAAGATTCAAAGGCTTTGATCAAATTGTCGAGTCAATGATTCCGAGACTCAAATATGCTGGCTAATCATGCTTGTTGCCCAAACAGTTTGTAAGATGTATCTGGTCTGAATTGCCAAATGAAGGGACAATCGTAGCTGCAAGTGGCCGCCGTAGCTATTGAAATGGTCACAATCATCATAGGTATGACAAAATTCAACTAATGTACCTGGTCATTCCACCACCGGTTGCTGCATTTCACTGCTGAGCAGATATGTTCTTGAGTATTGTTGAATTCCTTTGCTGGAGCATACGACATATGTTCCCTGAACATGGGCTGTCGCATGAGGAACTCAACGCATTCAACAAGATTGCGGTAGAGGAAACATGTGCAATCATCGTGATGAAGATAGTTTGGATCAGCCAAATGATTGGAACACACTTTGCCCAATTTCCCAGAGTTGATGCCCATCGCATAGGACAGTTCACAAAAACTGCAGAATGCGGTGTGGGACAAAGTTTAGTTACGAATCGTCGCCATCGTAGGGTTCCTGAAATCATCGTTGATAACAGTTCTGCTCAAGTTGTGCTTGATGCCCCAGTGGGCTATTCAATAATCCACCTCACAAGAAAACGATGACGGTGTATCAATTTCGTCATCAATGATATCGAAAAACTTGTCACAATTTGGTTTGCCGGCAGGACGGTTGTCGAAGGTTGCAGTACGATGTGTGCCTGTCCAAACTGGAGGTTGCTCTGGATCGACAGACGCATTTTTGCTGTCGGCTTCTGGATCACTGCAATCATGGTCGGAAGGCACAGAAATGGGTCACAATGCAGTGCACGAATGAATGGATGTAGATAACTATTGTGCTCGATCCCACAACCATCCTCTTGCGGTCGGTCGGCTGATACATATACAATGCCATTGTTGTGGTCATGATGGACGTGAGTGATGTAAGCACCGATGTAGGAGTACGTCTTTGAGCAGTCAAACCACTGTTGACCAATATCTATGTTTCATGTGAAAAATGAAATATCAGAAAGATGTTAAGAAGCGTCTCAATGATTTATTACCTACTCATTCCATCGCAAGTTGCCCAGTCTTCAGAAAAAGGCGCACGTGAATTTACTTTCTCCAAAACATTTTCCAACCACTCTCGTATGATTTCTCTTATCCTCCTTCACATGATTGCAAAGTGATTAATCACTCTCTCATTTTCAACATCACTAGGATCTGCACAAGCATACCACATCTGCATTCAGATTGTTGTGGTGATTTTTATGCATCCATACCAGACCCTACCACGCCCATTGCCTGATTCATGGTTCTCGATTTTTGTTCGGTTAGTACCTCGCATGCACTGTGCTTTCTCCTTGGATACCGACCTAGCGATGACATTGCAGGGTACAAGAACTAGGGCAAGCACAAACCGGTGAGATATGATTGCGCAGGATGCTGTTAGTTGTCTTTGTGATGAATATAAGCATCTAGTCAACAAATCACGGTGCTTAGATGATGATAAGCAAATTCTTTCCTAGCTGAATGCCAGCCGCGATGATGTCGCCGGATCATGATACCCCCTCCAAGCCCACATACATATTCTCCGTGCCTGCCCACCTTAGTTACAATCTCCAGCACCTTCGACACACCCTCTTCACCACTGCTACCCCATTGTGTGGCCCTTGAAGATATATTCAACACTCCCGACACTTGTTTAGAATAACCAGCACTTGATATCCACCTCTCAATCATTGACCACTGTCGGGAACCTAAAATGTAATCTGATGCCTTCTGGTTGCCAAAATCGGTTGTCGCTGATGATAATACAATTCAGATGCTGACTCAAGAAGTCTGCATCAAGGCCGAGAACGCTGGTGTTGGAGTCAGCCAATGGGCAGCTGACACCCTGGGGATTTGGCAGGAGAAGGGTGGCTTGACAATACAATGGAAAGATATTAAAGTGAGGGAGTGTGTCTGGGAGATTGGCTAGACCATGAACATCAGCAACAAGCTATGAGCAGGCGCTGAGTAATGGGAACTCCTAATCGATTGTTGTGTTACTCAAATCAGTGATCCGGCATCTAAATGGCTGCTATGGAAATGGTACATGGCAGACGAGACTATTCTCGATGGTCAGCATCTCAAAGTAGCACTTGCCCAGTGTCCGGAGGTTGGCCTTTGCCGAAGGAAGAATAGGATCGACCAAACCCCGACTAAGATGAGGACATTGGTTCACATTGGTACGTATTTCATCACTGTGATGCTTCTTTTGCACTTCCTGATGATGTGTAGATACAGAAGACTACAAGGAAGAAACCTCGAGTGACGGGTCTTCGCTCGTATAGTCGTGTTGCGATGCGTCGACTGATTTCCTTCTCAAGCCATTTCGCTTTACCATCACTTAGTGTGAATCCTGACATTGCTGGGAAGAGGGAGGGCCAAAACAATACCCAGCTATGCTCATGGCACTGCCCTGGGGATGATGAATCGATACTGATGATTGTTATGTCCATCATCAATATGACCATTTTGTCAATTTGGGTTGTTGCAATTGCCAGTCTGCGAGACGCCAGCAGGAAAATCCGAGAGCTTTGGGGCTGCCGGGACAAGCCTAATGGACATGGTCGTCCACACACCCATAATGTTACCCGAATCGTTGATAACAATACTGCTGGGGGTTGGGTAAAGGCGACAAGGAAATTAAACAACTGAACACTTTTGCGCATTGTTCATCATGGCCAACAAGTCGACGGCGCATCTGGTGCCCAGACACCTATGCATGGTGGCGGCAGCTACCTGCCTGAAGATGACATCCTCCCACCCTCGGCCAAGGATATGATCGATGATATCAGGGAGGAATCGGATGATGATGCGGACACGCAGTGCCCAAAGCGAAGAAGCTTCCTGATGAAGAAACCAGGCTGCCACATGGTCGAAAGGCAGCTTCAAAGGAGGATTATCATGCAGCAGCGATAGTTCGAAGTCATTCGAAACTGTGCTGTTGGTCTTGTTGTTGATTATGGGCAAATCGTTGTTGCTGATGAGGATGTGGCTTGCCTATGTGAGCACAGTCAAATTGTCAATTCTCCTGTTGTGGGCTCTTTGCGCTATAGGAAGCATGCAATCAGGCACTCAGCTGGAAATTGGTTGTTGTGGGAATGGAATGAACCGGCTGGACCGTTGTTCAAGGATTCGCGTTGTGGGTGGATATTTTTCTGGCACTTTGGAGGGTGGACTGATGGGTGATAATTTGGAGATTTTTGGAGAGGTTTTGGGTGTCTGTTTGTTGTTTTATTTATTTTACTATTACATCGGTCATATTCATGCATGAACGGCTGTGTTGTGTGTTCGCAATGTTGGGATTAATCTTTGGGATGATTGTTGTTGGGAAACGCGTAGTGGCAGCAATATGACTCCATCGATGGCTATCATGTCATTGTTAGTTTGGCATCTTTACCCAGCAGACGTTAACCAGAATGATTAAGAAAATGCGAACACTTTTTAGCTTGTTGCAATAATCATTTTCGCGAAATGTATCCAATCAACAACTCTGTGGCATGCGTATCACCTGCAATTCTTGGTACTGAGTTCCTGTCCATCCAGGCAGTTGGAAGCATTCCTGGCAGGACTTGCCGAGATCTTGGAATTGTTGGCAGGATAAAAAGACGCATCTCAATGATACTATTAATCATATCAACACTTTCTTTCCCTTGCACAAGCATTTAATTCATTTACTACACATTCATTCACATTTCCTTTAGTCACTCCTTTAATTTTTTGGTACTTGTCACTCACCACCTTTTCAAATCATGACACAAAGGCGCCACACTTCTCCTCATCCTTCTGTTTGTTCTAGCACCGGGGGAAGGCGACGATCTATCCATGACGAGGATCTCGATGACGATCGCAGCATGATTCCAGACCATTACAATGATCATTGAGATGACAATTTCAAATTCAATGACAAGCCTCTTTGGTAACCATCCTGGAAAGCAATGGGCAAGAAGCCATCAAATGGTTCCTGCGCATCGATACTTCAAAAATGAGTCACTGCACCTCGATTACCTCCCATGTCGGTGCAACCTCTATATGCTAACTGTCAAGAGGTCTGTAGGGTCTTGGAAAAGCAGGATGAATGCGAGCCTGCACCGCTGGCGTAGAAGCAGGTATTCGATCTAGCATTTAAAGGATTGAATTTGCCTGCTAATGTATATATTTACTCCAGGAAGGATTGAAACACTGCCAGTGAGCAATTGGTTGCATGGAAAGCGGGAAATCTGTGGGGATATGGGTATTTTGTTGACGATGTGACAGGCCTCATCGTCGGCATAGAATACAATGCCCTTGTAACTCTTTCAGGCATCCTAGTGATGGTCATGGCACGTGTGAAGCCAACAGGTATCAATTATGCGATGTTTGTGAATCTCTTTGCCACAAATCCGGTCAAGACTGCCCTGATTCATAGTTGGTGTTAGGAGGAAATTGCCAGCAGTTATCCAGCCCAGAGAAACTCAGACCCTCCACATGCCTACATTTCAGTTGTAAATAAATCATCTCAATGATTGTTTTCATTGCTGACATTGTGCATCAGCCTCTGGCAGAGATTTCATGCACCTGTGGGGCAATGGTATACCACTGCAACACTTCAATCGACTCTATTTACAGATTTCGAACCACCTTGCTTACTGACATCTGGAAAATTGTAGCCTGGCTATCGGACAAGCACAGGTTTACATGCCCCACAAACAGTTGTGAGGTAAGATCAAAGTTCCCTTCTTGTGTAATCATTGTCTTGGCAATCATATTAGAAATGCAAGTTTCTATTGGCAGTGACCGAAATTGCGGATGTTATTCACCAGACATACTTCTATGGCATATGATGGATTGGAATGAAAGATAGATCATTGATTGGAAAAATCAACCCAACATTTGTTGCCCTCACCGCGATGGCTATTGCCCAATGGCTGTCTGCCAGGAAAACAGGCGAGTTCAGGGTCGCGCTAGATTTTGGTCTTGGAGGTGGGGCACAGCGTAAGTGTGCTAGAAGAACCATTATTCACATAGTAAATAATGCATGCACAGATGAATTTTGTCCTCTCAACACGGATTTTTGTTCTTCCTCACCAGGGGTTCAAGCCAAAATGTGAGACTTCATCCGCAGCACGATTCGCAGAACGATCCACTCGACTGGTATAGGCCCAGCGCTGGCACAACCTCCTAATAATCAGGGTAGCATTGATGAGGACTTCCTTGATTATGTCCCAGAGGAGCTGATAGAGCAGCCTGACAATTCTTTTAATCATCTCAGAAGCTTTGCTGCTGCTACTGAAACTATCATGCGATTCTCAGCCGTCATGCGTATGAGAGGGTCTGCCATCGTCAGCAGTGAAGAGCCCGTCCCCTGCAGCGACAGCAACAGCAACGACATCACCAACATCGCCAGCATCAGCAGCGTTGAGAATATGGGATTAATCGATGGAAGTACAATTCAAGAGGCTGCGATGTCACTTGGAGGTTAGGAATGGTGTCACTTATCGGATTTGGCATTTCCTTTGTGCACTTCTTCATTCTGGGTTTCGTCAATATATCACAGAAGTAGTCAATGTAACACATCTGTTGGTTACCTGAAGTCTGATCTCAAACGCGTGAAAATATAATCGTGATGATGAATAACCCTCCCATGACGGTTGATCCACTGCAACATACTGAATCATCTTATACCAACAACTTCAATATCGTGAACCACTTCTGCATGGTAACTATCATTGGTCAACTTAAGCCATAAGGGATCTTGAAAAACAAGAACTACACAGTTCATTGAATGCTTGGCGCGAGTACTATTACCATCGCGATGACAAATTGAATTGCGCAACATAGCAGTATGCCGAGATATGACTGGTGATATTGCCAACGGAATTGTGAACTACCTATCATGCGCTTGTTGTCCCATTTCCAACAGTGGGTTCACTGGTCGTGACGCATGAATACAGCATCGTGAAAACTCACAGAACTCTCAGCAATGTTAAAGCAATGCCATATTCCAGGGAAAGCTCGATTTCATTTTTTTGAGTTTGTGGGTACAATCAACTACATACATTCAATGAAGCAAATTTAGTTTTTGCTGCTGTACCAGAGGCATAAGGACTGCCTTCGATGCAGTCATCCGCAACAGCACTCAGCATCAGTGCATTCCTCAGTACTCCATGTGGCCAGCCCACCAGTGAGTCAGTGATACAATGGAGTTCGTGTCTTGAGTTCTTCGGTTGCAACATGTTCTGCAGGTGCATCTGGTTGAATTCTAGACATGGTGGCTTAAACGAACATCCAATTATTGCGTCCATAGTCTACTGGCGTACAAGGGTGAATATTCAGAATTGGGGGCAGAAGGAATCCATCTCATGTAGTGCGCCTGATGTTTTCAAAATCACTACAAAGTGCCAGCATCCATGATACAAATATTCATCCATGGAATGTCTTCCAGACTGTGTCCAGGGTGGCCTCAAATTGCATCCTCCTTGACTGAGTATTGCTTCATTGCACAATTTTGCTGTTATTCAATTAAACTTCATTCTACACATACCCTTACATACTTGTCTCTCTACATTCCCTAAACTTCTTTCTTCACTTCATCAACATGAAACCTACAGTTTCCCAGGTGAGTAATCACTATTCACAGAAGATTCAACACCCACCCCTTGAGAGAGCCCTAGCATTCCAGAAAACGACTAATCATCATGGCACTTCAAATGTTTCAGCTCCCAACTCTGCCTTCAAATGATGTGTGTGAGATGGCTAATGTCGAAGCTTGATTTTAAAACATATAGTGTAATGATGATATAGATCAGGAGATCAGCGATAACGAAAGTGAAAACCCTGGATAGTCCACCCTGTCCTGCAACAAAGAAGATGATGATTTTGATCACCATCAGGATGTTCTACTTGTTCTCCTTGCATGCCGCAATGGGACATTACAAACTACAAGAGTTCCACTGCCAACCAAAGATAGCCATGCCAATACTGTCATTGCACACCCTCCGCTTCCCAGGCTGTGAAATCTCGCCATGGCCATAGTGCCTGCTTTGCTCAAATGCCAAAAGTCAACCCTCAACCAATTACTTGAGTCTAACCTGGTACCTGTACCCGCCCAGGCACTCCCAAAGGCTAGCAGCGACAGCAACATTCCTAAACAACATGCCAGTGCAGATCATAATGTGCCTTATCACCAAAGGGCTCCAGTTGAGGTAGCAAACAGGTTGAAGGAGGCAATCATATTCACAGTGACTCCTTCGCCAATCATTTCCAATGAAAAGTACTCAATGGTTGACAAAGCTTGGAAACTTGCCTTTGGAGCTCCGGATTGTTCGCAGGCAGTGGTAGGTGCCCACATAGGTACACCATCTGTGTGTCAATTGCTTGGTGGTCCATCTCATAAAATAGATCCACAAACACAAGATGCTTTAAGTGTTGTTATGCTGTTCGATGCTCTTCTATTAGACTTATGATATCGACTAAGCCCGAAAATATACATAGTTAAAACAAACATTTAGTGCCATTCGAGGGGAATGGGGAGACAGAGATCCTCAAACTGTTGTCTGTGGTTACCAGCTGGAGTCGGGCTCTCAGCCTAAGCTTCCGATTCAGGTTATGAAGCTCCTGTTTGATGATGATAATCTCTCAATCGTCATAGATGATGAGAAATCACGGTTCGCCCAAATGTAAGTTCTGGATATAATCCACGCTCAGGTCCCCTTCTCCGCTCATAGCTTAGGATGCCAGCCTACCACATCTCAGTTCATTCAATCTCTTGCTATGCAGACTTGACCCCTGGCGGCCATAGCTATTAATTGAATGCTCGCTGAAGTTGCCACTTGAAAGGAGATTACAGATATGTTTTCTGAAGAGAAATATTGCAGTAAATTTTGCCCTTCTCTGGTGATTGATCATACTACTGTGCAATCCACTGTTCTCATCAACTACACTTCAGTGGGCTGCATCATACCTTGAAGGTGCTCCTCCACTATAATGGGCACTACTCAATCATCATCAGCTCACCATAGCATGGATTGGTGCTTCTATGGTTCATTCTGTGTTCCATACACCCCAAAGCCGCACTTCTCCTCCAGCATGGGTTCTCATCAATCGCCATTCGCTTACCTCAACTCCGGTTAGGGGCACTACTATTTGATGGCGTCGAATCAAGCTCTCAATTGTTTACATGTGCACTAAGATGAAAATGAAAGTGACAAAAAGGAAATAGTGTAGTGAGGGAGAGAAGTTGTGAGAGAGAGCCTGGAGACAATGCCCCACATGAAGTTCTCAGGTCAACCCGGTTAAAATTTCAACATCACAGGTTTGAGCTGGGTTTGCATGGAAAGAGTTTATTGGAAAAGAAATACACTTTATATGGGGCACTAAGCAAGTCAGACGAACCTGATGGTTTAAAGTGATCAAGAGCGACCGGGTCAAGCTGGTAACAATCCAGATCAGCCTCGGGTTATGGCTGCAGTGAGTGCCCACATGGTGCAATTCTTTACAAAATGCTCGGCATTCACTCCGGTAGGTGTAAACTAATAACCCCCAAAAGCTCAGCTCTCTGGACGTAATGTGCATTTTTGGTGGAGTGATGTCTCCAGGCCCTTTCACCTCATGTTTTTCATGATCCCAATTTGGATCAGACTCATCATTTCTGTTAGTATAAAATAATGTGAGATCAAGGGCAGGGGTACAAAGCAAACTATTTCATTCCACACATTTTATGCCATTTTGGTGCTCCTCCGCATAGATGGGCCCTACTCCACTTGATAGCTACATCTCAATCCCTGTTGGTGCTCCTTGGTCTGGATTCACACCCTACATTATACTCCCACATTCCTCCTTCACCTTTTGTACTCCCCTTGTTCACTCTGCACTCTGCATCTTTATTACTTCTCATTTCCTGGTGGCACTTCTCTTTTTCAACACCATACACCATATTGCCTTTCAATCTCCATTTGATTCACTGCTAGCTAACATCTCAATTAATCATTGGTTGAATAACACACATTGAGCAAAATACAATTGGAATTCTATTTCACCCACTTGCTCAGCAGGAATTATTCGGATATACAACTGGCGCCTCTGGATTCTTGGTGCCATTGATGAATTGTCCATTTCTGCTTTTTGTGGTGATGATGAGATGGGAGATTTAGTGGATGAATATAATCCTGTGTTTGATTGATATCAATCGATGGCTTAGTCATATTATCGATTCTGTGCACCTGCTTTCATTTTTGAATCAGATACAATTATCTTTGGTTCCATACTGTAGTGATGCAAAAAATTAAAAGTTGAATGAGATGTTAGGTAGTATAGTATAATTCAGAAGTTGATAATACACCATAATCCATCCATCACATTTGCCCTGGAGGGTAATCTTATTGCTGATGTACATCAGGAGAGTCTCAGATAATGTGTCTAGACCTTCAAATGAATATCTATAAGAACCCAAGTATCTCTCTGAGTGTGTTTGGGATTTGAAATTTCATTGGGTGACAGTCCCAGGTGCTCCCAAAGTTCTCTCCAGTACACCAACATGCTCCAAAATTTTATCACAACCACTCCCATGTTGCTCCCATAGCAGCTATCAGAGATCCATGATACTCTGAAGGCCAGCAGGAATGGCCATGCAGGGTCTGATTGTCTTCTAATATTAGCATTTGTAAGTTCCCACTCTGTCTCTTCTCACACACTGCTGGAGGCTCCCTGTGACTAAAATACATTTGGCTGATGTACTGTTACTTAATCAGCATAAAGTATATAACCTTGGGTATATCCCTGTGTATTGTATTTACTAATGATGATTTTGAATTATGCTAGTTTTATCTCATATCTATAGTGACTACTTTTTCATTTGTTTTATTGAGGTTGTCCTCACAATCTGAAACAGCTGTCAGTTTTGGAAGGCTGTTATATAGAATTACCTTCCACATTGGTATTCTGCTATTTAGAACTATATTTCTGGTTATGTCCTTGGCAATATCTGATATTGCTATTAATGTATCCACACAATACCACATCTGTTGATACCTGCTGTACATGCCTGAAACAGTTAGTTATTGTAAAGTGGCCAGCATGAGAATCACCCACCAACAACATTAGTTGACTGAATTGCCAGTTCTGATGGAGTCTTGCCAGTGGTAATATTGGTAGGTAAACCCCACTGTGGAGCAGTTGCTGTTAACAGACGCACTGGGGTAATATTTGCAACAGAAAGCATGAATCGAGAATATCTAAACATTGACTAGTAATCAACTCAGTGTGCTCAATGACAGTGGAGGTGATTGTGATGTATCTACAAAAGTATAGCTTTTTGCAAGTCTGAGAACTAACATTAGTATTATTCCAACCAGTTGATATTTGGTATCTGCTCCAATGTCTTTCTTCTACAAATCAATTACTCTATACCATATTGCTATTAGATATCATTCTTCCTTTGTAATCACTCAATCTCTATCAGTTGGTAGATTTGACTCAGTTCTATGCTGGTTTGAAACAAAATGATTCTTGGCATGTGAGAGTCAAATACTCTAGTCTGTAACTGGTGGTTAATATTGATATCAAAGAATGTTGAGATAACTGGCAGAGACTACATATACACATATTGGATCTTGAACGATACTGTGATTAAATTTCTGTAACTCGCATGCAACAATTCAGCTATTGAAAGGTATTTTAACTGCATCTTCCTGACAGCAGTTATTCATCAATCTCATCAATCTAATTATAGTAAAAACTCTTTTTGAAAAATTTCTGACAGGTGGATTTATCAACTTGTTGACAGCATTTGAGTCAGATACAATGTTGGTTACTTTTATCTCCCTGAGATGTACATTCAGTATTATGGATGTGGTGTTCCCACTGGAAACTTCCAGGACAAATATGAATGATTCAAAATATCAAGATTCTGTATTCAAATGATCATTTTATAGGATATGAACAAAACAGATTGTTTGGATTGATTCAAAATTGTTGACTGACAGTTAAGACAAATATGAGTTCAACATGTTTTGAAGGCTTCATTACATCAATATCTATTCAAGTGGTTTTTGGTTACAAGCTACCTGTAACAGGCGAGGTCGGTCATAGGTGATTTCGGCACCAATAATGGGTTATGGAGACAAGGCAATCAACCCAAAGTGCATATTGAGACAACAAGACAAGACAAGAGTTAAAGCTGATTTCAAATTGTCTATTGCTTTGCTATACAAGGGAATGAGTACAGAGAGAAGAAAAGGAGATCCTCCTATACTGAACAAGCTGGGTTTATATACAGTTGGTCTGCCACCCTCATATCATTGTTCATACTCCAATGTACCATCAAAATCTTCGTTTACAATTTTACACACTACCATAACAACACTAATCAATATAACCATGCCATATCATCCAACGATGCAACACCTCAGACCACTTCCTGATCATACTGAATAATCCCACCATCGCAATATCACATCATCACATCATTCTCCTCGTCTATCAACATCTGTATTATTCTGTTACACCAATCCTTCCCACAACTCCTATAATCACTTATTCGCCTAACTTTCTAACCTTACTTGCACATCTGCGCTGTGACACTACCTGGCATCTGGAGAGAGTATTGAACTATGGATGAATTTCGCTAGGAGTGGTTGAGTTTTAAAGTACGTTATTATCCATATGCTTGATATCATTACAGATATCTGAGAATCGGTTGTCTTTGAGTTTAACATTTGGAGGATTCTGTTATACAACAGAATGTTATCCAGACCACTGGGTATAAGATTATCATTATCAGCACTACAAGCTTCACACCAAGCAAGTGGAATTTTATTATACTCATCTTGTCATCCAGAAGATTGTTTTAGTTACTATGTCTGAATATATTTCAGTTCTTTGAGCAGTATTATTGAGTGGCAAGTACCTTTGTGTTTGAATATATTTTGATGTCTGGGTCTCTGTACATTTTGTTTTGTCTTGTGTAATCTAGTACACCAACTGTATCGAACAAATAGCTAAGTGATAGCAGGAGAAAGGGAGCAGATTCTGCTGAGTGTACTTGTTATTGGATATATATCTAGTTAGGGTCTGGATATGCTGCATGTGTCAGTATTCTGCTGAGAAAACACTTTGATAAAAATCTCCATCATCTAATTTATACTAGATGAATATTTAAATCTCCAGATTCTTAATTCTAAAGTATCATCATCTTCTATCAAATTACAATAATCTACATTGTGCTGGGCATGCCATTAGATTACTGTAAAGTTATTTCTGCTGGATGGAGTTTTTACTTCATATTTGTATAACCTAAATTCCACTACATTGTTATATCGAGTGATTATACAGTTCATTCTCATATGGCTTTCAATTTAGGCTGGCAACTATCATCATGACCGCATGACACTGCAGACTTGAAGTTAACCAAATGATTTGATAGGCTTATCACAATAGGTTATGAGCCCAGGGGTAAACTCCATCTTGACAGCAAATTCAGTTTTTACAAACCTTCGAATGTGATAACAGTTGCACTCCCAATTAACACTTGAGTGAAGATCCAGAGTGCTTGATGAATTTGGGATGCATCAAGGATCACAGAAAAATATAAAACAAATATGTTAATTTAATACAGGTTAGAATGTAGGTATGTTCTTTTGGTGAGATCTCACATTGAACTCCTGGCATGGCTATTGTGACTTCAATGGGTGCAATGTGTAGGGATAAATTTAAGTGCTTTCATCATATGCATTGACATAGAGTCGAGTGCAGTTGAGCCAGATTTACTCTAGTTGTTGTATATATATCTATAAGATGGAGAGAAGTTTGGTTCAGTCAGTACCAATTCAGTACACCTGGCTGGTCACAACAGATTACAAGTCCTAATACTTCTGTGATATAGGCAAATCAACTTGTATTCAATTATATGTAGCTATTGCAATTAGGGGCAGCGTAGGTGCAAGTCTCTGGGGAGCCAGCGCCAAAGTGTTTGTGATATGCTCTGGACTGAGACACAAGCAAGAATGATTGTCATGATAGTCAGTACCATGTGACAAGAGCACAAGTTACAGCTTGCAGGCAAGCAATGTTAGCTGAGAATACACTGGGGTTGCAGTTTGGAAATGGGTACCTTGCAAAATTTGTGTGCTAGATAGACTATGAGAATTCGGTGGACAGCACTGGAGAAATAGCATTAGTATGTGATTTGGGAAGAGACCTTCCAAGTATCAACCATAATGGCTGCTGGAAGGGGTGTTACAGAGATCATAGCTACTCCAGAAGAACAACACACCGACCAAAACAGTGACTGAGATGGAGACAATCAATAATAAGGATGGAGATAAACAGGCACTGGTATGATGAACGAGGCAGAGACTGACCAAGAGATTACAAGAGACCGAGATAGCCTGATGGCACATTCATCGTCTGCTGGGGTCGATGCAATCAATATACTGGAGTGGTTCCAGAATTCAATGAACAGATGCTGTTGATGGAATTGAACAGAGAATTGTTGCACTGATGAGGTGTGAAGAATCAATATATAAGAAAGGTGGAAGGTATTGATAGATGGATGGGATATGAGAATTGAAATGTGGTATCTGGTGAACAAGGATTAAGTGGGTTGTTGTTCAGGGAGACAATCAGTGAGTGGCTTTTCACTCATTCTATTGAAGCCAGCAGAGCAGTTCAGACAGGATGCTCACTTAGTGGTGTGACCATGGATTTGGAAATGGTGTAATGAAGGAGATTTGGAAACAGTTGATTGTTCGGAAGCATATTCAGGTAAAGCTGAAATTTCCATCTATTTACAGTTTACTATTTATGATTGTAACATCACTCTAGAGGAGTGAGGGGATGGATTTGAGTTCAGTTATCATGTGAGTTGATTTAGAGTTCAACATGATGGAGCTACATGTACACTAGTATTTGTATATGTCAATTGGACTGAGAGAACTTCAGATCCTTCAACTGAGATTCAGCACACCAGACCCTGTACAACTTAATGACTGGATTTGCTGCACCAGCTGCAATGGCTGTGATGACTGTGCTCATGAGGTCAAAGGGTATATAAGATTATTGATATCAATCATGTTAGAAAGACAAGTTTTGGATGAATATAGACAGCACTTTGGCAGGATAAGTTGTGGTCAACATTAGATTGAAACACTTGAGGGAGTAACAGCTTACTTTGCGAGAGAGAGCAACTTACCAAGCAATATAATATGAAGATGCCTTCAGCCAATATTTCAAATGGAATAACTGGTAGCTAGCCAAGAACAGAGCAACATAAAGTATGTTGTTTGAATTGGTTATGGGAAGTGTGTGTGTAGTAGACTATACCTATTTTAGAGATATAAGCATATACTTCTGAAACCCCATGTAAGCACAATGGATTGTCTGCTAGAGTGTAATGGACACGAAATTTGAACATTTCAAGAGTTAAGTGGTGGACAGCGTAGCTATCGATCCAGCAATCCTGTGAACTCCTCTACTGGTCAAATAATAAAGTTATATTATAAATGGTACCATATGTACATTACACATTAAGCCTTCAGATATGAGAATGCCATTTCTCCACCTATGAGACCGGAAATGGGAATCCACAATTCACAGAAATAAGTATTCAAGTGCAAGCTTAAAGAAAAGCATAACTTACTGAGAAGAGTCCTGTATTTGTATTGGAAACAAGGCACCACATTTTCAATATCAATACCAACACTAACACTTACTCAAAACCCAAAATACAATCCATAGTTAGAATGGCAATGCTGTAAACCAAAAATCATAATGCTTCAGCCGGTTGGAGTATGACCTCCCTTCTAGTATACAGCAAGTACTACCAGTTTTTGTGTACTTGCCAAAGTGATACCAATCACAATACAACAGGACAGTGTATTTCATCTGGAGTAGTGGTTGACCAAAAATTTAGACAGTAGAAGCTGACAGCGAAATTAACCACCAAGTTCAGACATGGACATATTGGTACATAGTGTAATATACAGATTAACAGTTGGAAGAAGCTCCGGCTATGGTATAGTGGAAAAGTATCAGTATAGTTTATTACTTGGTAAGATCTTTACTACATGGTACAGTTTGGCACTGTGTTACTAGCTCAGTTCTGTCAGTGTGTGGTATCAGTTTTGATCGAAATAATACTATTCTACAAGAGTACTAGACTGAAACTCAAAACAGTACATTGTCACGTGGCTTTGATTCAGAGCTGGCAACAACTATATTGGTTACATATTAACTTACACTTAGACTCCATCAATCAATTCAACAGGCTCAGTGCAATATAGCTCAGCATGATCTAGATCTCCATATACATACTTCCACCAGTAACACATAACAAGCCATTGAATGTAATGCAAGTACCTTTAAATAGCCATTGTATATGATCGATATGGAAGAAATACAACATACATGTAAAGTAAGATATCTACATAATAATATTCAAATGATACTAAACAACTGAACATATCAAAGCAGCCAACAACATACAGTCCAAATCACAGATATATTGGTCCAAGATAAGTGGCTACCTGTAACAGGTATAGTTGAACTTATGCAATATCAGTAATACAATGCAATTTGAGTTATACTCAATTTCAATTTTTTTAATATGAAACAATCCAAAAATGTTAAGCTTGTATCAAAAGTCATTACTTGCATGCAATAGCCAGAAACCAAGTACACAGGCAAGGAAAATAAATCCTCCAATACACTACAACCATGTTTGATATACCATGTGTTTATCTATAAACTGAAATTTTGTAAGTAGGAGCAGGTGGTCAGATTCGAGAGTTCTCAGATGAGAATTCCTGAATGGTTACATCTTAGAGGACATCTGACCAATGCAGTGGCATTATGGTGCACCAGTCAGTAATGCTGACATCTCTAGTAGCCAACTGGACCAATGCAGTGGCCTTTAGTTGTGCCTATGAATACAGGTGACAAATCTGTAAGGGTATAGAAGGACCAATCACAATCTTGAACATATCTGGGGATTTAGGTCACATACTTGGGAGTATGTTGAATTACTGTAGTCCAAACTAGGAACAAGGACACATTCTTTGAGAATACTGCTGGTGCACCTGAAAATCATAGTAACTGCTGATCTTCAAATGATTTCAAAATATATATTCAGGGTGTGTTCTGATTTATGAACCAATGTAACAATATATCAATTGATTTACACACAGACTTTGGAACTGGCAGTAGGCAGCACTTGAATCCAATCAGATGTGTACCATAAGATGGCAAGGAAGTGATTGGAGTGAGACAGTTGGAGGCCATGACCTTGAGAACAAAGAGATGGACTTGATTGTAATAATGTAAGCTTATATATCAACTGGAGGCCATGATTGACTCCGTTTGCAGATGCACTTGCAGGGGGCAATCTATTACGCTTAAGCGACTTTCTTGGAAGCAGAAATTAGGGGCGGTTAGAGATGTACTAGAAGGGGGTGATTATGAAACCATTACACATATGGGTGGAGGCTGTAATTGGACATGTCAGGAGAAGCCATTGGAGATGATAACTAAGCAGGTTTGCAGAATCACTTGGAGGCTGTGATCTTGTGTACTTAGAGATGCACTTTGAGGCTAGAATTATGCCAGATTGGAGAAGCATGTAGAGATGATAATTAACTGAGTTTGGAGATGCACTTTGAAGACACCGATTGGGTGGAACTGGAGGTGAACTTGAAGCTAGTTAATCTGGTGGTAGTCAATTTGAAGGGAGGCATGACAAGTACCAAGGCTCTATATATTGGTTTACTTGCAATCATGGGGATATGAGATATTGACTGTATTATTGAGTACATAAAGTGCTGGGTTGGAGTGGTCAATCAGTAGGAAGGAAAACTGTGAGCTGAGGCTATATTGAGTGTCTAATTTATAGTTTTGAGAATAAAGAAAGACTGGCTTGACAACATGAATCTTAGCTGGGTGCTACACTCAGTATTAACTCATGATTCCATTAAGAAAATGTAAAATGGTGAGAAAGTGACATGCAAACAAGCCAGATACTGTCGTCGAACTTACTGGTTCTCTTAGGTATGTTCTGATGCTGTTACACCTAGCTGAAGCCGAGCAAAGTGCTTGCAGATGCTGCAGGTATATTCTCAGGTGCTTCTGACAGCACCTGCATTCATGGAAAGGCATTCTAGATGGTGTCAAATTTGACATATAGGATAGTCAAATTGCAAAGTAGTGGACACCTTTGCACCAATCTACAGAAGATTATAAAAGCAGCTGAAACCTCTGTGCAAGTCTGTGGAAGAGCTTAAACTTGGTGCTGTACTTTCACAGCAGTAATTCTTAGAGCTACTGGTATTGAAACTACAAGCTATACCATCTATCCTATTTGCCTTTGTTACATATTTGTATTTCACAATATCATGATGATTTACTACATCATGATATGGCATTTAAAATATATCTAGGTTATTGTATATCTGGACATACAATTGATCTAGCAATAGATGTTGTGCAGCATAATCAGAGAAGCGCCTGGAGACAGCATCCAGGTGAACTTTGAGATGCAATTTGCAGCCGAGACTTAGTTAAGTTGGTCATTACCTTGCTGGTGCTAAATCAGTCAGATTAGAAATACACCTGGAGGGTGTAATCCAGTGAGGATTGAAATATAATGGGATGGAATAATTGAGCAAGTTTGGAGAGACAGTTGGATACCATGATGAGGTTCATATGAATGCTGAGATTAAACAAACTAAGTGGTGTGATTGGAGGCGTTGTGTATGTGACACTGCAGATGTACTTACAGGTTATCATTTTGCAAACTGGGTCATAGTGACAGCAACATTAGAGCTATTGGTACAGGTTCAGAGCAAGGTAGTTAGTGATATACTTGGAAGATATTATAGGCTAGATTTATAGGGATGTTTGAAGGTAGTGATGGAGCCAAACCTGCGGTTAACTTCAAGGAGGTCAATTTGTAGCCAGTATATCGTAAGTAAAGAATGTCAGGGGCTTATACATAATTCATTTGTTAACCTGTAATGATGGAAATGTGAAGAGTTGACTATCTCCAGGTATAGCAAGTGCAGAGTGCTGGGAGATAAGAGACTGGCTGGGAGTGGAAGACACTCAATCTGAAGTTGACACCATACATGATGTTGTCTTATAATTAGAGCATGGGGAGGTGGAGTGCAATGACTGACCTTTACATTATCAAGAGATTGTTGAGTTGTGGATGAGAAAGTGAGATTCAAGATGTAGAAGAGAGGAGATTGGGGAAATTCTCATGACAGACTCCACCTAATGAGACTGTTATTTGTGAGTAAATACACCACAGCTGATACAGAATGTATGATATCCAATCCAGTAGGTCACACTTCCTATATAATGTTTTCTAAACCCAATCAGGAAGCTTGTACCGCTCAGGTTCTACATAGCCCTGAATCTTTCCATGGCATTCCCAATTTCATTCCCAATCTCTTGCATTCTCAATCACAGCTCTTCCATGACTTCAGAATCCAGTTCTAAGCCATATCTCTCTGATTCTCCCTGCTATTATTTTGACATAACACCCAGCTGAGCATCCACCTAGCATTAGAATAGTGTTGAAGACAGTCCTGCTATATTATCACGATTACAAGTGAACCCTTCAAAGTAACCTCAACTCCCAGCTGATCTCTATAAAGATTAATTACCTTCTACCAGCTTTGAATGAACTTAGTGGAAAAGACATCTTGTCACATTCCCATTGATGTGAGTTAACCAATGGATAGAATCGTAGCAGTTATCATGCTTCCATCCGAAATGACTACTTCCTGAGTAACTCACTTCATGTATACCCTGGATGTTGCTCCATTCCTCTCCCCAAATTGCATCTCCTAACTCGGTAGTTTATGTCTTGCATAGGTGTCTGCAAAAAGGTGTGCAAATGGCCTCAAACTGCATTTGTAGAATAACCTGATCACATCCTCCAACTGCATATCAAATCCCACCACATCATAATGTCCACATTCAGATCAATGCATCTCGGCATGTATACATCAATGTAAGCTATGCAACATCCAATAGTTTTACATTAAAGTAACAATGAGCCCGAGATTTTATCAACTGCAATGAGCCATTTGGACGCCATGATTGAGCAGGTTTGGAGAGGCACTTAGTAGCAGAAATCTAGCGAAGTTGGAGGGGGTTGATCTTGAGGCAGTCGATTGGGAGGGTGACCTGATTGGTGCTGAGACAGAATTTATTAGTTAACTCACAATCGTGGAGATGGAATGCCAGTCTACTTTGCCATTGGGCTCAGGGGGAACTAGCTGGAGGTGGTCATTCAGGTGGGAGACATGGTAGGAGCTGAGATTCTAATAATTGGTTACCTTCCAATTGTGGGGATGTGACTAGAGTGGACTTTGCCGTTGGAATCAGAGACAGCACCATGGGGGAGGTCAATCGGTAAAAAGGCAAGCCCCCAGCGGAGGTTACAATCAGAGGTCATCTCCCGCGGCTGTGTATGATAGGAAACTGGCTGCATGTGGGAAATAGTCAGTCTTGAGTTGATTCTGATCCTGGTGTTAACTTTTGAGCATGGCATGTAGAGATAGAGAGGGACGAGTTGGCTTGGTGCTATCGTGTAATGGTAGAGTTGTGCGCGAGAAAGAAAGAGGTGGGGATGATGATGTGAATGATGTGGGATCATATGAGTGGATGTGAGAAATCCGAGTTACAATCCGGCTGATTTCGTTTGGAATACCTTCCATCTGTGATATTTCTGACCTCAGTGGGACTATGCCCTGCCGAATTGGGGATGGTACATTGACTTGTGCATACAATTGTCTTAAGTCCCAGATTCTCATCATGATATCCTGAGTCCCCTCTCATCTCTCTCTTTCTCTTCCACAACTCTACCATCACAGGAGAATACAAGGTTAAGTCATCCCTCTCACTGTCTCTATGCCATAATCATGAGTTTACACCATGTACAGATTCAACAAAAGATTGACTCTCTCCCACTCCCAGCCAGTTTCATCTCTCAGCTGACATGTTGTACTCCACTTTCTACATCCTCATGATTACAAGCTAACCTATGAGTGCAGTTGCAGCTTCCTCCGTGCCTCCCATCTGATCTATCGCTTCCAGTTCGAGCACCTTCCAGTACACATCCAATTTCGCTTGATCACCGCCTCCAAAGTGCATCTCCAACCTCACCCAATCACATCCTCCAAGTGCATTTTTCAACTCGTATGTTCACGTGCTCCAAGTTTATCATCAAACTTGCTTGTTTACAGACTGCGAGTTAATCTTCTCTGTTTACACAATCTTCAAGCTCGCATGATTAGGGCCTACAAGTGCATCATCTCAGCGGAAATCGTCACGTGCTCTAAGTGCATCACAACACTTGGTCGATCACGACCTGTCAGTGGATCTTGTAACTTACTTGATCACGGGCGCTAACTGCGTCACCAAACTTACTCCATTACAGCCTCCAAATGCATCTCACAGTGCACACAATCTCAGACACTAAGTGCAAGTCAAAACTCACTTGATTACGGCCTCCAAGCGCCTCATCTCAGTTCACACATCTCTGAGCTGTAAATGTATCTCCAGATTGGTTTGATTACGGCCTCCAAGTACATCTTCTCAGTTCACATGCTGTTGGGTTCTACATAAACAAAATGGATATTGTTCACAGTGAGTGTCCAGGAGTGTGTGACCGAAGGTGGAGTGTAAAATTACATGCATCAATTTCAGGAGAGCATCAGATTCTGGGAGGGCAATTTGGGTGGCTTTCAGCGTAACTTGGATTGCTGAAGACTGGTATGGAAAAATACGGGAGTAGTTGTAATATATTTGGGAACACGACCAAGCACCAGAGAGAATTTTTGTAGCACCTGGGACTGTTACCCAACAAATGCAGCAATATGAATCTAATTCTGAGAAATGCCTGGGTTCTTATGGATATTTATTTGGAGGACTCCAGACATTATCTGAGATTCTCTGAATATACAGCAGCACTAGAATACCCTCTATAGTAAATATGCTGCATTGATTACTGTTTATTAACAATATCTACACGAATACTATACTACCCAACATCTCATTCAACATTTAAAGTGTTGCATTGCTACATTAATGAGTCAAAGAGAATTGTGATTAATCAAAAAATGGAAGCAGGTCTACCAAAACAATACCCTGACCAAGAGATGAAATGATATCAATTGATCATCATGTCAATGTCATCCACAAAATCTCCCATCACATCAGTGCCAACAAATGCAGAAACACTTAATCCATTGATGGTGCAAAGAAGCTGGAGGCGCTACTTGTATTTGCAAATGATGCTAGCAAGGCAAGTGGGAGAAATTGAATTCCAATGACTTTTGGATCAATTTGTGATATCTAACAATTATTGAGTTGAGATGTTAGCTAGTGGTGAATTAAAATGGAGTTTGAAATGGATTGTTGTGAATTTTGGTGAGAATGAAGTGCTCCAGCAGGAAAGGAGGGGTGCCTGATGGGGAGTACAGGGTGGACAATGAGACTACAGATGGTGATGAAGGAGCGCAGAATGACATCAGGGCACATCAATACCTGCCAACAAGCACCGATGGGGACTGAGGAAAGCCAATCACGTGGAGTAGCCCATCCAAGCGGAGCAGCTCTGGACAGCGTGTAATGAATCTCAGATCGGATTGATGCCCTCCTAATTGAGATCGAGGAGCAGATTAAGGAACACCTATCATAGAGGATGAGCTGCGAAAGAACACAGAGGTATGGAGCATGGGACGATATGCTGAATCACCAATCCACACAGAGGCGTGCTCACACAGATCAAAGACCAGCTATCATAGTGGATGGGTACCATTGAGGAGGGGGGGGGTGTATGAAGTGGCCCACCAATGTGTAATTGATAAGAGAAGTGGCTTCTGCAGTAATTGATTCTATCACAGTGGAAGGGCAAAATTTAACTCGATATTCATCTTGAGATAATACAATCATAACTTTCTATCTAGTTGCATAATCAGCCAACATACAATAAATTGTTGTGGCAAAAAGTGCCAACCTCTACACAGCAAGAGGTTGAGAGAACTGAGATGTGGTAGTCTAGCGCCCCACACTATTGGTGGTGAAGAAGAATTAATTTTACATTCAATCAAGAACTACCATATGGATGAACCATGATTTCTTAACATCTATGACCTTTGAGAAATGAACATCGTTATACAGGAGCTCCATCACATGGATTCAAAGGTTACTATCTGTGCTGAAATCCAACTGGTAACTATGAACGACTGTTTGACCAGCTCCATCTGCCAATTGCCCTCCAATGGTACTAATCTTCAGTTTCAACTTTGTATATTTTTGGGTTCAGTCATTATCATAAGTCCAATAGAGGAGTATAAAACAGAATTCCATTTACAACATCTTGAGTTTGCAGATAGATTTTAAGAGATGGACTACTGGGTAAGTTACACACAGATGGTGGACCAACTGGAGCAGCTACTAACATCCGCTGACGATCCCGACCATCAATAGCCAGTTTCCAATATTTGTCAACTATCAAATCTTTCTTATCGGAAATCATTAACCATGGAGTCTTGGTGTACAGAATGCCTCCATTAACATTTTCGCTATATGAAATGTAGCCTTTTGGTGTTGAGGTATGTTGTAATCTCCACCAACCTTTGGTTGAGGAGCATTCTGGTCTCCACTTGTGGTGGGAAGGGGGAGCGACAGGGTGGGTACAAGGTCAGGCTCGTCTGATATGTTCTTCGTTGACATTTGGCTTTTGAACAATGGTACTCTCATGCTGACTGGATTTTGCAAATTTGGATGTGGAGTGCATACAATGACAGTATTAGCATGGCTCTATTGCTTTGGCAGTGGAGCCCTGGTGGATTGTAATGTCTTATTGTGGCACGCATACCCTATAAGTTAAACCTCCTGTTGGTGGTCCAAATTGTCGTCTTAGATATGAAATGACAAGATGCCTTCTCCAGGGTCTTCACTTTCATCACCCCTGATCTGGCGACTGGTATTGTCATTATCCTGCTTTGTAAGAATTATAGTATGGACTTTGGCCATCTTCAATACAACACTGGAAGGCCAGGTTGGAAGTTCAAACATTCGATCAGGAATGAAGATTGGCTGTCTGCTTGACTATGAGTACTAGTGCTCTGTCAAGATGTGCGTCCTGATTCATCTATGAATAGTGATCCCTCACCTGGCTGGCTGAAGGGTCCATGTCGATGGAAGTTGGGGCATGTAGAGACCAGTATATAAGCGTAAAGAAAAAATGAAGTTTAATAGAATAATCCAAAAATAGAGCAGCTGAAGTAACAGTCAGCCAAGGAGGATGAAATTTGAGGTTAGCCTGAAAATAGTCTGGAAAACAGTTCAGCTAGTCACGTTCATATCTGAATGACTGTAGCGGTATTGTGATTGAGAAAGTGTCAGGTGCATCAGATTGGATGGAATCCTCAAACTTCCAATTTTTAATGTTAGCGCTGCTATTCAAGTACGGTATTGGTGCAAGAATTGGAGGTTCTTTCATGCCAACACACCTAGAATTCAACAAGATGCCCCTGAAGATTCTGATGTACTTCAAGAACTCAAGATACTAGGATGGTTGCATTACTAACTAACTCTCAGGGGTGGCTACATTGAGTACTGAGAAATGGATTGATTATGATTGCCTCTGTATATGACTGTAGCAAAGGTAGTGATTATACCTTTAGTTTGAGCACCTGAAAGGTGACCACTTGGCATAGAATTGTTGGTTTCTTGAGAAACTGTGGAACTTGAATAGAGTTGGGACCTTGGTGAGTGGCAACAGTTGAAGTTACAAGGGTTCAAGCTGGGTTTGTTGTTGCTGATAGTGGATGAATTAGAATTTCCGAATGTGGTATACCGGTCAGAAAGCAACCGTATTTTCATGATATACTGCTGTTGTACGATTCTGCAACACTGTTAGCAGTCAATAAGGCAGTATTATGGGCAGAGCTTCACTTTCAGCAGTCTGTGTGTACTGCATTCATAGTAAATTGCAGTAACTGTAAGTGGGAGAGCATTTGGATTCACAAATGAGAGATTCAGCATGTAGAAAGAACAGTAAGATAGAATGAAAATGGAGGGGTGATCAAATCGATTCCAGTTCTCGTCAATGCCAAGATTGCAAGTGAATAGTTCATAAATAGTCACTAACATTCTGATATTGCACATAATATCCAGTAACCACCTCATCATATGATTGCAAACTCATAATAAGTCTCGATGCTACAATATTGACTGAACATCCTCATTCATGTTCAACATAGTGTAAATGCTGATATGAATGCATCATGAAGCTTGATCCAAAAGCATGAAGACGAATGATAGCATGTAGTTCCATCATAATGAGGTGCAGCAAACCTTGATAAGGAATGCAGGATTCAATCCACTTGGCTGGGATTGCAGGCTCACCTTATATTGAAAGTTACTTCCACTGACTTACACTCACTCTCAGAAGCTGCCCGTTGTTACCTCAAAATTTCGTCACAATTGGTACTTCTTACATTTTTGGAATTGGATGTTGGCTGAAATCAGATTTCGTCAGATGAAGATGAGGCAGGAACTTAATGCATTCTAGATATGTGGTTGGCAGGAGCTAACTGCCACCGATTGTGTTTCTACACAGGTGTAGACCACCATTCAGAGTGTATCTTTTTGAGCTCTTTTGATCAAATTCAGTTCACATAATCCATATTAAGAGCTAGTGTTGTGGCAGTTGAAATATACATGTTAGTCAAAATGCAGTTAAGTCTGGATTAGAAGAGTTGTATATTTAAGCCTGTTCCAGGAAGTGCATTTTACAGGGTGAGGGGAATTTGCTGGTCATCTGCAGAGTAACTGAGCAGGAACTATCACTTGGGATTGTCTCTCTGAAGCTGCTGCTCGATTATGGAGCCATATTGACTAAGGTTATTTCATGATCCTGGAAATGTTGGTCTGAACATACTTCTGAGTCAACATCCAGTTAAGTGTGGTTAGATATAGCCCAAGGCTGCGCACTGAGTGTAAGTGTGTGGTGGACACCATCTTCCAATGGATGAGTTGACATGGAGTATGGTAGTTATTGCATTTCAGTAGTTCCCTTCAGATACCAATCAAGTGGAGGTTCAGTCATTAGCTGGCACCAAGTGGGATTCGCCACCTGCACCCAAAAGTTGAGTGTCTCAACCATGGCAATCTGTGTCTGCTGCCAGCCACTAATTCAAATGAATCCAGAAATGAAAAAAATATACTTCGATTGAATCATTGAATGGTAATGCAAAGTGGGTAATAGACACTTCTGTGGCTCAGAGGCATGCTTGACTGGAATCCTGTGAATCATAACTAGCTGCTTGTCAAAATTGGCCATTGGAATACAATATATGTACAGTGTTCAATCCAAGACTATTAAACTCGGCTGGGCAGTTGGTCTGAGGGGTGGCTGAATGTCAATTCCAAGGGAGGATATTCTCAGCTACATTGCATTTAGTTGAGCCTTGATCATGTATGCTATGTCTGAGGATATAATATATGACCATGATATCGGCTATATGGCATTTCTGTCTGACAATCATTGAAAATCTCCTATCCTGTATGTGTGACATGGGAGTCAAGAAGTGATTGCGATTCTCTGGTGTAACTAATTGTCATGGATTAAAACATTTTGATTTATTGAATATTCTGAATTCTTTCGTGAGTATAGTTTCTGGTATGCCTGAAATATACCACTAATGAATAGTTTGAGTACATCTCAGAGGTTCCAGCATACCTGAAAGTTCAAATCCCACTTGCAAATTTATGCAGCAGAGTCTCACACTGACCATATGGGATGAAAATGAGGAGTGCCGGCAGCATCAAATGATTCGTCCAATAACCAATATATGGCACCACAGAATATAACCCAGTCAATGATTCCCTTAAGCAAGTCTCAATCAACTCTCCACGAGTCAACTGGTGCACCTGCATTTCATCCCAGATTACATCATCTCATTGAGGATATGTTTCGGTCTACCAAATGTGTGTATCGTTAACTTGATCTCATATTCATTCACTATAGTCCACTGACATGCAATGGAATATAACTATACCCAATACTACTGTAATCCCTCTGAGCTTCAAACTCGACATGATCTATTTATTTTCCATCAGGTCATGAAATTGTATTAGTTGAATGTTCAAAGAGATGTACCTTGATTTCACTGTCCTGATGACCATTCTTCAACCTAACCATCTGACTGCATGATATTACTTTGCTCCAGATGCCGCTTTTTATAGTCCACACAATACTCCACAACCTGGTATACCCCCAAGGTCGTGATATTTGGTGGGCTCTCCAGACAATGTAGCAGTCTCATGTGTGCTACACCCAAGAGCTCGTGGAGATCAATCATACTGTTATGTCAACCAGTAGGTCCAGAGTTTCATAGCCATGAGTGTCGAGCTGTGTTTTGCCCCAGCCGGACAGCCCATGTCAATGCTGGGTGCTGCTCATCCAATTTCCACAACATATGAGTAATTACTGCATGGTTTGGTACTGTAAGAATTAGATGTGACCCACCCACATTGGGTGTAGATATGAACAGGGAGGGATTTGGAGAATCTTGAAACTTGAGCTGCATTTCAGCACAGTCATCATTGCCTATTTCAGCATACACAGAGAAAATATCGAAATAATTGGTGAAAACTTCATGAGCCACGACTTCAAATGACGGACTTGGCCAGCAAGAAGACAATTCAGCACAACTGATTCAAGGGGAGGTGCACAGTGCAAGGGGCATTTTGTACTTTCAAGTTCGGACGGGAGTGCTTTGGGCATTGCTTCTTCTTCTTCTGATTTGGGATTCTGTGCTGGTCCATTGACAAGCATTTGTAGAAATCTTTAACTTACCAATCAGAAAATTGCAGAATCCAGCAAAGTATCGAGTGGCCATTAATCGCACTGTCGTGCTGACTCATTGTTGTAATCCTCTGTGTCTCCCAAAGCTATTGAGAAACATGGAAGTCGGCACCGATGAACCTTCCATCCTTCTGAAGAACCATGCTCAGTGTATCTTCCAACAAGGGTCCTCAGTTTTGCTAATGCTTTTTCAATCCATTGCACATCAACAAGGTGTGTATTCTACTTCAGTATCTAAATGAGCAGTTTCCCTTTGCAAAATTCAATCCTGGCCACCCCCTGATCACCTCAGGCCTTCCCATCTGGATCATGCAGTGTGCCATATTCTGTTGCGCTTTGTTGTCTTCAGTCCAGATGGCATGCATCCCAATCTTCACCACAGGATTCAGTGGCTCGGCACAATGATTTTGCAGCACAGTACTTTGCTCTGAATCTTCATGTGCAGCTGAAAGCAGCCACATCGTCTGATGACAGTTATCAAAAGTGAATGGAATCCCAGCATTGCTATAACTTGAATCCTTAATTCAATTGTAGCATTCATTACAATGGACCAGCCCACGCTATTGTTTGTCTTGTTCAATGACAAGGATCGAAAAACCCAGAACTCTATGAATAGTGGGGGCAATTTGGCTGTTGCTTGATGATTTTGCTCTGGATGTTAAAGTATTGTATGAAATATGGTGAAGATTTTATCCGTTTTCCGGCTTGTCAATACAGGTGTTCTGGTCTTTGTGCGTGAGTTTGACACTTTCTGTATTCAACAAGTTTAATGGTTTGTAATCAGTCCTATATGACATCTCGTAGATGACACTATTGATTATCTCTGCCACTCCGGGCATTGTAACCATCACTATTGGTTCAAGGGCTGAAGTCAGCACAGGATACCTTATAGATGGTGTTGCCTGAATTTCTAAAAGATGGCAGGACACTGGATTCAGTCTGTGCAAAGGATACCATTGTTGTTCTTTACCGATAATGCTGGGATACTCATTCTGAGTCATATTCACACATACATAGAGTGTATTCCCCCACAACATTGACAGTGGGAACCTGAGAACAACTTTGTGAGTCAGCAATTTGCATATCATCACTGCTGCCACTGAGGTCATCATCTTCCTGAGGACTATTTCATCTATGACTAGAGCATCTGGCATATTCGAATCCCAATCCCATCTGTTGACACTGAGCCATCATGACTAACCCTGATACGCAAGATCGTTTGTTCCATACAGGCTTGCAATTGAATCCTGCTGGCAAGGAACACAGTCATCTTTGGTGTTGCAGATCGGACCGTGGTTTAGCAGCCTGTCAGTCCCCTCATGACACTCATGTTCCACTTTGTTGTTAAGTATATCGAGAAAATTGGTTAATACAGAACTGCTGTTATCTGATTCAAGGACCTCCTTGCTATCCACTTGATCCTGAACCTCCAGGGCACCTGGGTCAGTATGCTTTTCATCCTCACTATTCTATTTCAGTTGTTTGGAGGTATGCTGGGCTGTTGGGCGCTTACCCTGCCACTCTTGATATTCCTCATGATGTTAAGTTCTTCACAGACACACATTTGGACCCAATCAATATGTGGCATATAATCATTTCTATTCACTGAATCAGAACTTACATCAAAACATCTACCAATCACTATCCCTGCTGCCATCTCATCCTCCACTCCTTCATTGTCCCTAGAACCCTCAGAAGTCTAAGTAAGATGATTGTCAGTGTGGCATATCTAACCATAAGAAGGCTTGCAGCAGTACCTTGGCTGGTTTAATTACATGCTTCACAATCTCCTTCCCTGTAGTTGCCTCCATATCAACCAAGAATATTAGGAAATTGTGTCGCACTTTGAACTCGATGGCATTCGAATGTCAACTGAGGCATAAAAAATCACCATATGCAGTGTCATTTATCATTTGGCCCGGTGACTAAGTCCCATAGAGTTTTTGTCCAATTCCTCCTGCGACACGGTGCATTAGTATATCACAGATAGCCAGTATCATTCGTTTGCGCGATAATATTCTTTGATGGAATCAATCAGCCCTTCCCAGTGCCTCATGTCTGTGTGTGAGGATTGGAGTCACTTGCCGGATTTGTAGTCATCATTGCCGTTCAACACCAGATGAATCACAACTGTGGATCATATAATTGATAATGCTGGGAGGATGGCTGCCGGTGGTTTGTCTATGGGCTTTCCGATGTGTCACTGGTTGCTAGTTGCCTCTCCATCCCTTATTCCTCACCTCCCAATCCTTGCTGGCTTATATCAAGAAAATCATCAAGATCCACTGTCACGGAATCCTTGTGGTATTATCCGAAGTTTCCAAAGGCAGCCAGTGCTGGAATGCCAGCCTAAAATGTACAACAGTGATCACCTAGTGCATGTGTCCATCTTGAAGCTGTTTCGACTGGTTCTGTCCCCTGATAATGCACCGATGCTTTGTTTCCCGCAACCCAGTGACTGATAATTTCTTCCACTTGTTAATGGTGCTAAAGTTGGGCGGCCCCATCAAGTTGGCAAATTGCATCAAAGAGATTTCCATTTGCTTCCTGCTTCATTGAGCAGTGCCATCAGCACCTACCATGACTGGTGAATCATAGCTCTCATTATCGGTGTCGTATTCATATAAGGGGAATTCTGCTAATAGGAGCATATCGGCTATCCCTGAAACATCTGTTCAGTGCAGATCTGCTGTAGGTCGGAATTGTCTTTTTTGTAGCCGTATGGTGGGTCCCAGTGATGTGGCTGAATGATGTCCGCAGGGCGCAGCGGCCGAAGTTGTTTGTAGAACAACTTGATTTTGTCCAAGCAGTAGTGCAAGATCTCAAGGAGTCCCTTGAGACAATGGCCCACAACCTGCAAATCCCTGAGGGAGGAAGCTGTGAGGCCCACCTTGTCTGCCTTTGTGGAAATCACATGATTCCAACGGTGGCCCATAAATCCGATATCCTTGAGTTGCACTGGAGCTTGTTTGTGAGCTGGATGGCAGGTTGAATGTGGCAGGGCGGTAGAACTGGGGAGCACCACAAAATGGGGATGGCAAAGATGGGTAACCATACCCTGGCAGTGGAAAAATCTGCATGTTGGGTGGCCAGAAAGGAATGTATTTGCGCACTGAATTTTCTGCATTATTCTCTGATGCTCCCAAAATGTCAGCTGGCATTGCTGAGAGCCACGCAACCCACCGGTTGGAGCCATATTGGTTGTATTCATTGAAGGTTGGTTTGTTGACGTTGTATGTGAACACAATGTTGTTGTAGATAAGTTTCAATTCAATTCGTGATTTAGAATAATCCAGAATGTAGTTGAGAATATGGCAGGTAGCAGTGACTTTCAACAGAATGAAGGCCTCTTATATCGCTCTATTTGCCACAAACTGTGGTATTTCACTGCACCTTTGATCCAGGCAAGCTGGCAGAAAAAAAGAAACAACAATCATAAACCTCGCACCCGACATTGCTAAATGATCGAATCAGTACATGATGAGCTCGCATAGAAGCTCTCCTGCCTTCGGATCATCACTGTAACAGCCATAGAAAGGTTATGACATAATATCTCCAGGAACCCAACAGGAACTATATCAAGTTTCAAGATGAGCATGACTAGGGATTGTACACTCCAAATGTGTGTGAATGACTGGCAATATCTTTCAATAGGAGGCCAGTGAGTCAAGTGGAAACAGTGAGTACTTATTTTTGAGCTCGTTTTGTAAACTTCTTTGTCTCGTGAGCATCAATCCACCACTTAAGAATCGTTAATCAAGAACACATCCTACAAGGCAATCAGTTCTCGATTATTATTCCGCAGGCATACAGCTAGCTGAGGATCCTACCTATGTATGGATTTAAGCTGATGTATCCCTCATTATCAACCAGTGGAGGCTGAGGCATAGGATGACACTGCACATTGCTTCAATAACGTATTATATGATAAGGCTCATTGTGGTGATTGTAGCAGTATCTTATTAACGGTATTAGAAGTTGATTGCAGTGACAAGAAAAGCAACCTTCTGGGCTAAACATTTTCAGCAGATGATTTTGCAGCATTTCCTTGCAGGATTTGACAGATATTGTCCTAATCTATTAAGAAAACTGATTGTAAGGGGACTTTATTTTACTTCTCCCCAACTTTTAGTGGGGTGAGATGGGACTGTAAAAGTGATATACTAACTTGAGTTAGCTCACTTTCAAACAAATATCCCTGAGGCTCAACTCCAGCAATAAATCATACCACCTAAAGCATCATCGAGATACCTCAGAACATTAACTATTTCTCATATATGGTCAACACTAGCCAGAACCTTGTTCAATGAATTATCCACAAAATTGACTGATTTGACAAGAACCAACCAGGCATTCAATATCAATAACATTGCGCAATAGTGATGAATGAATGGCTATTACACAATGGAAATCGACTACCTACCGGGTTGGATCGCACGATGGTATCATTGTTTCCGTTACCTAGGTTCACATTAATCGCCATTTACAGGCTGTTAGTAAATGATGGACCAATAGCCAACACACCAGGTGCACCACAATGTGAAGATACTCCGGATGAAGAACCTACAGTGGCCCAGCAGTCTGATCTAACCTATACCCCTGATCCAACCAATGCAAAGCCTCATGCAAAGGGAGTTGGAGTTGAAAATGTCGAGGGGAAAGTGTATGGCCAACCAACTGGATTATACAAGAAGCATCAAAAGTACTCAGAAATATGGAATCCATCACATCTATTGAAATCCCGCACTTCACTATGAGAAGGCTGAATCATTCAGCCAACAAATACAAACATTGATCACTCAACATCTGAGGTGGGAACAGGACCACTAAAACATCAACTAATTCCAATCTAGAGATGCCCTGATAAAGGTTGCCTCTGAACACTATTTCGGGCCTGGCGATGATAGTTGGATTGATGATGACCCACATATCTTTCCAACAATTTAATAGAGGGATACAGTCAAATGCATGCAGGTCCTCCGACCACATCTCCCAATTGAGGTACACCTCAATTCTAAACTTACAGGCCTCGCTAACCCTGAGTATTGTTGAATGCGCACCGAAATCTGTTTCAGGGGTTCTTAATCCCAACAATCAATACAATATTTATTAGAATTAAGTACAGCCGCCTAATGACTGAATTGTTCTGCTCTTGTTCCCTCATTTTATCCCAAGTCTTGACTTCTCGAAATCCTTTCCAAGCACAAACTAATAGCTACAATCATGGTCAGAAGTGTGCAGAGAATTACCAAAATAGTTCAATTCTTCGGATGGGAGAATACCTGTTTGCAGGTAGTGCCAAACTTTGTACTTGATGTTGGCCTGATTCGCAAGGTGAACAATAAATGTTGATAGCCCACTTTGTTGGCATTCCTGGTAATGAGAGTATGAGTCTCCAAAAAGATGGGCCGTGTGGTCCTATGTTGCTTGGGATACTGATGGTCTATCAGTGGGCATACGATGGTATCAATGGTGAATGGACTTGTTTGGTTTGGTCCAAGCAGTTTATTGAGAGGAATTCTTCACACAATGGTGAGAGCGTGAGATGTAATAGTGAATAGAATTGTTAATAATATTTTAAGGTGTTCTTCGCTGCTAATGTCTGATTGTGGATTGCTCCTAGAGCTTGGTTCTTCTCATTGCCGGAAAAATGTGAGCTCTTTAAAGTCCAGTCTTCAAGATGAGACTCTGCCAGAATTCTTGCGACAACAATATGATTGCTTGATAGGTTATTGCTGCCGCGTTTTGCTCAATGCCTCTGTGATGTAGCCACGAGTTCCCAATAGGTTATCATGTTCATGTATGAGTGGTTTTCAAGTGCTTTGCTCCTGACTAGGGCCATCCTCAAACAAGATATCAATCGCACATATGTGACAGCTTATAACTTCAACTTGAACATCTTGCTTTCAATTGTTCAGTAGTTGGAACATCTGACAACACATAGTCTTATCAGTGCTCATTGCAATTCTATTAATGCCTGACCATAATCGGGCTATTCGGGGATTGTGTCAGAGATATCATCGGCGACCAATGGATACTCCCCCGACATACATTATGACACCCTCTTGAGGTTGCGATGTATACCAACTCAAACCAATGTGTGCGGTCACTTCTAACCTCCTATCTTCCGCCAATGCCATTAATCCCTTAGGCACTGCATGCTTAGGTCTCAACAACTCGATGACCAGGATGCCCCCAGGTCATCTCAGCTCCTTCTGAGTCAGGCCCAATGGTTCTGCATAATCGCATATTGTATGACATCTGCTGCATGCATAATTCTGCATAAGTGCAATTTAACTCTGCAAAGTCCTGCTATATAAGACTTAGCAGGTGTGGTTGATAATTATGCGCAGCACTAGCATTCTTTGATAATGCTCTGGCTATGGTAACATAATTGCATCATCATAGTTGAATCAGCCAAGACCTGTGTAGGCGATTCTTGATTAATTGACATGCTGCTCAAATGTACTCCCACCAAAGATCATTTGACTGGTAACCATGATGCCACTCATAAATAGGTGTTATGCATATTCCACTGTGTGGCTTCAGATGTATTTAGTATGACTCATTATTTACCATTACCGTGGCGAAGGGAGAACCCCTAACAAAATCAACTTAGGCGATTGGTAGTGGGATATGCAGGATCAACTTCCTGCCCACACTACCACTGTGCCAGTCATTGGTGCATGTGAGAAGGTACAGTTGACTAATTTTTCGGGTGATCAGCATGCCTTGTCTCTGTATCTCACAATTGGTGACATATAATCAGTATTCTGCCAAACACCAAACTTGAATGCCTGGGTTTTGGTTGGGATGATCCCATGACCCCTGAAAGATGACAAAAACATCAACAAAACATGCCACAACAGCAACAACCCTAGTTTCCGTCAGAAACACCTGGGTGTTCCGGACGGCTCTGACGGCTCTGATGGAACCTCGAACCCTCTGACGCAGTATTACACGCTACCCATCGCGTTGCACACATACCTCCTTTACTTTTTGGTGACGTATACGCACATCAGAATGACATGTGTGTTACATGCTTCGCAGTTATGCCAAAGCCGTTTACACAACACCTGGCAATGTTTCTGCCTTTCCCCGGCCGCTCATTCTTTGGGAATGCTGGTGGTGCACCTGGAAATCATAGCTACTACTTATCGTTCAACGATTTTCAAAACTTACGCATTCAGTTTGTATTCTCATCTATGTATCTATGCTACCTATCTACACACGGTAAATCTGGACTGGCAGCACACGGTGATTGTCAGCACTGCGAGGTGCACCTGAAGATGACGATCGAGTGAACGTCCACCTCCGTTACCCCTGTATCTCCGTACACCTGCCGTCGCTCATTTACGATGTACTTGGAGGCCGTGATCGAGCGAGTGGAGAGATGCACTTGGAGGCCGTAATCGAGCGAGTTTGGATATACACTTGGAGGCCGTGATGGAGCGAAATTGGACGAGTACATGGAGGCGGTCGATGGACGGCGCGCCGGGCGCTGAGACTGTATTTCATCACTTAGTTAACTCGCAACCGTGGGAATGTGACAAGGTGACTTTACCTTTGAGCTCTCATGGAGAGCTGGCTGATGGCGGTCGATCGTGTATGGAGGCACGCCGGAAGCTGAAGCTGCATTCAGGACTCAACTTGTAATCATGACAATGAAGGGAAGACAAAGAATCTTTGAGTGCTGCACTCAGTGTATGCTGTACTCGGTGTATGCTGTACTCGGTGTATGCTGTACTCGGTGTATGCTGTACTCGGTGTCAACTCATGATCATGCCATGGAGAGATAGAGAGAGATGACTTAACTTTGTGTTCTGCGATGATGGTTGAGATGTGGATGAGAAAGAGAGAGAGATGGGATGAAGATGAGAACGATGTGGAGGATACGAGAGGATATGAGAAATCATTGGTACAACTTGCGTGATTGGGTTGGGAAGACCTCGTGTCGGTGTTATCGCATGCCGGATCGCGACTCGTACCTGCCGTATCGGGGATGGTAAATTGACTTGCACACGAAATTCTCCTAAGTCCCAGTTTCTCATCATGATTTGTCCCATCTCCTCTACCATCACCTAAGAACATGAAGTTAAGTCCTCCCTCTCTATCTCTCCATGCCATGATCAAGAGTCAACCTGGCTCGAGGAGGGTAGGATGAGGGTGAGAAGATGTGATACTACCTGGCCGCGAGGATCGACGCAATTGCGTTGATTCACGAAATCGTAGAAACAGCGAGTGAGATCAAATGATGGGAAGATAGAGTGTGTATTTCGTATAGACCGACAGAGCAAGAAGAAACAGCGAAACGGCAATCGGTGGGTGATATGCAATGTGACGCGTGGTATTGACGCAGGGCGCGGAGTGATCCGCCACCGGGGTGTCTCTGACGGCTCTGACTGAGCGCGTCCACACTGATGGAGCAATTCCGCCCAGACGGAAATGCTTTTTGCTGATGCGTGATGCGCTTTGAACTGTGTTCCCGCAACTTTCCAATGTTGACATCACTGGCTCTCGCCCCAAGTGAGGTTGAGCTGATGGATTCCAGTGACAGTCATACCCTCCATTGGATGCCTGAGTCGGGGATTATCCAGAATATGTCATAGTTGCCGAAGTCTCAGATGGCTTATTCCCGATGGGTCAAATTTGTAATGGTGAACTGCTGGGATATTCAACTTTTCAACCACTCTATAACTTCAGAGACCAGCATATTGCCTCACAGCTGCTGGAGGACACTAATATTGATGCACAGTACACACTAGGTGTCCACCCAATGAGCAACCAGTTCTGGCAATACCCTCTTGGCAATGTCTATCAGCTTTGACAGCCTGATAAATTGCATCAGCTGCTTCAGAGTTTAGTCAAAGACTTATCACACTGGCCACTCTAGTACCCGACAGCTTGAGAAGTCAAGGATAAATTTGTGAAATCTCTTTACTTGGTAGCGAACAAAATCACTCTGCTCTATCCCTCAAAGTACTAGACAATCTACTCACACAATATTACCAGAAATCCAGAGTCTTTCGTGAATGGAAATTGTTATAATTGATGAAGGCTAAACTAAATGAGTTGTTAGCAAGGCAATCAGATCTGTAATGGGAATAAAATGTTCATGAGATTCGTGCTGCAATGAAGTTCCTTGCGGATGGGGCTGAGAATGTCTCCACAACAAAATGTAAGTAATATCAGGTGTGCCAGAATTGAGCCTGACAGGTGGCAACCAAATGGTCAGATGGTGATCATCAGAAGGCAATTGAGCTGTTGGAGCATGAATCCATCAAGTGACACTAGTTAAATGTAGGGTTCTCAATAAATTATTCCAACATCATGAGGGACAACTGTTGCAGGAAGTTGGGACTAAGGCAACTGGTCCCAGATGCATATTTACGAAAAACCTTGCCCAAATCACAACTCCAGGGAAAGATGGGGCATACAGGGCAGCAAACATAACCCCCAACAAGGGAATGCAAGTCTCAATCTGCCTGTCTGATGCTGAAACTGAACCTACGAGCTGGAGGCTGGCTCAGATGGAGCGTGCCACTGACCAGGTCCAGAGAAATCGGTATAGCACCATCTCGAATGCGCAGATACACTTCAAGAGAGAATCAGTAGTCCGCTTAATTCATTTCAAACCTTGTTGGGAGACCATTGGCATTCAGGAACTCCCACAACCCATTGAATAGAAAGTGATATAATTCTGATATCAAAGAATACATCCTGTGCGCTATATATCTGACTCAGTTTGCCGAATGGGATCTGGTGACCATTTCGCCCCCGGTATTTCTGAACAGCTTCATATGGCCAATGTGAAAGAGACTTATCCATCTAGCCACAAAGTCAATTGCATTCTGCGGTTACTGGAGCATAAGAAGATGTGTACCGGTTCTGGCTATGTGGTGCAGACACCGTAACAGCTTGCAATGCAACATTGGTACAATATGGATCGTGCAAATATTTTCGATCTACTGTCCACTGCTGATATATGGCAATGTGCGCACAGAGCCCATGCTTCACATCTCCAGACAATTCAGGACAAACTGTTTATCCACCCGAAATCTCTGCAGGTATCTCATTTGAATGAGACACATGTCCACTGAGTCTGTAGACTTATCAAATCAACCTCACTAGGAAGTGCATAAGAAAATTGTGGAATTCCGAACTTTGAACAGTATTTCCGTCGGCCAATTGAAGATGACTGGGGATACAAACAAAGTGGATTAGTACTTGGATATGATCAGAATGTACTCCTTGATAGCATATTTATGAAGTTCCAGAATGGGCTGCTGTATTACCGTGAACTATTTCCCAACGCTACTTCAATTCAGTGTCTGGGACTTGATTGCATAGTAGAATATAGCAATGCCAACCAAGGAATCTTTCCTGACACTGTAAATGTTGGGGTCTAGTATATGCAAAGTAAAGCGAATGCCTTCATTGGCACCTTCCAGGGGAAAATTTATTTGTTTCCAGTATCATACTTCCACTGGACTCTACCGAATCAGATCCTCCAATGACAGTAGTGGCTGCCAGCTGGGAATGTGATATCAAACATGTTGATGAGGCGCAAGAAGGCTCAAAAATTGGGATCACATGCTGAAACGAAAGAATATGTGGTGGTGATACGAACGAAGTAGAACGATCTGCATGGTTGGGCTCATTGTATTCACAGGTTCATCTGTGGTGTCAAACACACAAATATGCTTCAAATTGTGCCCATTGGAGCAATAGTTGGACCAGCATAGTCGGTGATGGGGATTGCTGCATCAAGCTGCATTGGTAGCATATAGCTTGTAAATAATCATGTGGGTGTAGATACCTACTGTACTGCATATCAATTGGAATACTTGATTCAGGCATATCGCTGGCAGATTGTTCATCCAATTGTACCACTGAGGATTGACAGTCAATATTCTCACTCCCGGAGCATATGGCTCCAGATGCACCAGATTTGTCATCCAGATCAGTGTTAGATTCCCAGCAGCTCCAAAAGTTTATTCACTTAAAAGCTTAATTTTATTGCATTCTAAAGCCAACTTCTTACTATTTCAAATGTTCTGGGATTCTGTTCCGCAACTTCACACAGATTGAGGAGAACGTGAATGGAATCTTGAAATATCTGGGCACACATGGTTTTGCATTCACCATGTCTGGGAGTATCTAGGACCCTGTGGAAGAATGAGACTGGCTGTTCAGAATGGCTGACTTGTTGAGATATGTCATCTGAACCATTGTAAATTTTACTAATCTAAGTGCATCTCCAAAGTCACTTGATCACGGCCTCCAGGAAAATTAATCAGTTCACACGATCTCGGAATCTCAATATATCAACACTCCTGCATGATCATGGTAAGAGAGTTCACACCCTCACAGCCTCCAATTGTATCTCTAAGTTCACAGAACTAGTGTATTCAGCAGCATCTGTAATGGCACTCATGTACCGTCTGCAGCCAGATGGACTGTATGTAAATGTCTAGATAGACTTAGAGAGATACTTCATGACATATTATGACGGAGCAAATCTTCAGGTGATTGGTGAATGTGAGTCCCCAATCTCAACCAATGGTGAATATAATATAGCAAATGGCTTGTAGTGATGGAACTCTAAGACCAACTGCTGTGAGCATACAGCACAAAGTTTAAAGTCTCCTGCAGACCTTCTGCTGGAGTCTGAGCTGCTCTCAAGGTCTCCTGTGCATGTGCGCAGAGGTCTCAGCCGCTCCAACATTTGACCATTCTATCAGTCATATATTGTAGCATCTTGAATTCACCTCCATAACTACAGGTGCTGTCAGGTGTGGCATCTGACAATGCTCTAGCGGTATCTGGGAGTGCTTTGCTTAGCTCCAGGATGGCCTTGCAGAGTTTGACATTACTTAGGAGCACTGGTGAGGTTGTCCGGAGGGTCTGGGAGGTTTGCTTGTTGCTTACAGACCATTTTACGTTTTACTGATGAAGTGCTCTTCATGTAATTATATGAAGTTATGATAATCAGCATGTTCTTTCCATGAGTAGTGTCTATCCTGCCGATCCAATAACATCATGGATAGGTACATATCCACTTCAAGCAGGTGTGCTCTGCAGAGCCACCACTTATGACTGCACTTTCATTCTTTTCACATTACATTCCTCCAAAGATGCTCCAGATACTTATCACAAAGCAACAGTATAAACCTGCCTATCATCAACTCCACAACCAAGAGTAACCATGGGCTATCAACTCTGCAGCCTTAGTCCTTACTTTTCCATTTAACGTTTATTTCTTCCAATCCATGTTGTGTTTTGTAGTCATCAAGCATTTACTTTGCTGCGGAGGGATTAGCAGCTGCTTTCCAGGTCATTTCTTTGTTGGCGATGCCTTCTCATTTGGTTGGAGGTTTGTTGCCAACTTTCATGTCTGGAGTGTGGGTGTGGAAGGTAATCACTTTTATGACATACGAACACTAAACTATGTCATCTTCATCTCACCCAATTCAAACTGACAGAAGAGGAGGTAATTCCCATGCATGACCTGTGCCATACATGTTAAGTCTGCCAACAAGTACGGTACTGTAGATTGTCATATCTGCTGGCAATTCGAATTCGAGTGGATTGGGCCCACAGCACTGAATCATGCGTTACGGTCCGGCCCATGGGTACTGAAACTTATGCCAAGAAGGTTGTTTTATTCTCATATTCAATTGCATTGTGTTTAATAATCAGCAGTACACACTCTCTGACATAAAGAGTGCATTGCCATCTGCACCTGTTGCATCTGGCCATCTGGCCAAGTTGTATCTCGCAAAGATGGCCCTGGGCATCAAGTAGCCAGGCCTACAATTGTTTAATACATGCTGTGCTTTCCAGGTGCCCCATTTTGTTGTGCTGCTGGTGGCCCACCATGAAGTGTAATAGAACACATAACATGTATCCTAGATCCAAGTCAAATGGGCATCGATAGAAGAATCAGTGTGTAACCTTGTTGTATGCATATTCTGCAAGTGTGTATCTTAATTACTAACAATCTTGTTGGGGACACCATGTTGTTCAATACAATCACTGCAAAATATACCATGGCAAATTCCGCAGCGTCAATTATCGCAGTGCAAGGTATCCATTGGGCTTGTATGGGGAAGTTGTCCCCAAAGGTCACAATGCCATCAATTTCACTTAATGATGGTGGCTTGTGAGTAATGAAATGCCCCACTATGTACTCCCAGCTGTCTTGTGCAACAGAAAGTGATTTCAGCAAGCCCACTACTTTCCCAGCCCAGTGATTAATGCATGTGCATGTATTGCGGCCTTTTGTGTAGTCTCTCACCCCTTTACACATCCCTGGCTTGAAGAAGCACTGTCTCACAACCATATATTGTTTCACTACATGTAAATAAGTTTCTACCGGATAGTCATGCGTATCTCAGAGGGTTTTGTTTCTGATTGGTATTACAATGTACTGCCAAAAAGGCTGATCATTGTATTATTCAGTGTCCAGTTTCTGAAAGTCTATGCCCCCCACACGGTCACCTACGGAGAAACACTGTCTGGAAGCCCACTCATTTCATACCATAGCCAGACTGTATGTCTTCGGCTGTTGTCCCCGACTATCGCTGGACACTAGTAACTATACTATATCATTACTCCAGCTTTCATCATTAATTTCAGTGATGACTTCTCATAACCACTCTATCAAATCCAGAATATCCAATGCCATCAGCCGACACTAGCTGACTTCACAGCATTCCTGTCTAATGTTCTAATATCTCATCAATGTTTGGGCCACCAGGTACATCACCCTCAGAATGAACCGGATGTTATATGCATAATTTTGTAATTTCGCTAAATACTACATTTGTCCAGCTGTGAGTCAAGGTTGCGTCAGTATGTGTCTTAAAGAGACATGGTTCATATGGACAATCAAATTTCTTTCAGAATGGAAGAATTAGTACCAGTATACAACTGCATTATTAATCACTAGGAGTTTCCAACTGTGTATAGGGTATCGCATCTCTTCACTCTTAATCTTCTTTCTGCATCAGGTGATGACTCTGGTTTCTCCATCTGGTCGCTACAGTGATCAAACCACTGCAACTGTAAATATCTCTGTGTTAGAATGCAGCATGTACACACCTGCTACCCTAGGTAGTGCCGGTACAAGGGCATTACAAATGGCATCTGAGAACATTTTCGATGTGTCCTCTGCTTCTCCATTCCAACCATATTGCAAGGTACCCATATCCATGAACAGTGGCTCACTGCACCAACCATCTATTGTAACTTTCTTACACAACTGGTAGATTTTGTATTACAGCAAGGCAATACGAATATAGTGCAAAATGAATTTTAGGTAATATTCCATCGGGTGGAGAAGACTGCTGACTAGGCCTTTGTTTCGGGGGCAAGTACATTTGGTAACTACTTTGATCTTTGAATGCAATGTATGCTTATCTTCTCGTTTGATCTGCAACCTAAATAATTTAATCTCGTTACAAAACCTTTCACATTTTGACCTTGCCAGTCTCAAGGTGTCTTTCTGTATAGGGTCCAGTATATTCCGCATATGATCCAGATTCTTCGCTCATGTCGAACTATGGATTATTACACTCTCAAGATTCAAGGCAATGAACTGATGTGGCTTGGGATTGAATGCAATCAGGAGGTTTACAACTGCGATGGATTGACTAAGTGCATTGGCTGGTCCACAAGCAATCACTGTACACTCATACTGCACAACGCAGGGTATGAAAGTAGTGTGTAGGGACTGTCTAACACAGATTTGAATTTGATGATAATGCATGACTTAATGTATATCAGCACAACAGTTCAAATCTTCCAGCCGTTTGACAAGCTCTATGATGTTAGATAATGGGTATGAATCCTTCCTGGTAATGAGGTTACCTGCCTGGTAGTCAATGCACATGTGCAATCCACCATCTTCCATAGGTGAGAATAGGACTGCTGAGCGATTATGGCTGGTGCCATGCCTTATCTGGCCATTACATATGTATGTCTCCAATTGTCATTGTACCTCTGTGTCATCTTTGGGAGACTCAGGAAACAGAGGTAGGTCTGAGGGGTTGAAATCTCCATTGGATGATATTTCGATTGTCACTTGTGGTTTACTATAAATTGAATTGTATATCATATCAACGAAGAATCCACAAAACTCCCAGTCGCACACCATGCACTGAACACGGACTGGCAGCTGCACTGACTCACTATTTCCATACCGCATTCCCAGAATATACTCCCTAGGACATATGTGATTATCCATTCGGCAGAGTTGATTGTTGCCCATAGTATCAATGCCCAGAGCTGGTACTGCTTCTGTGATGATGTCATTGCCCGGTTCGCAGTCTAGTTGAAGGCCACAGATGGAATTGTTTTGTGTTGCCTTGTTTCTGTCTTCCCATGCAATGTTGTCTTGAGTTAATCACATTATGTTTGTTCATTGATTGATAAAACAGATTCCATTCAGATGGCAGACCCAGTGCTGCCCTGGACAATGTCACACCCTTTTGCATTGGACCCTGAGAACCACCCTGTTAATGCACAGCCATCTTCTCCCAGGTCCAGTATCATGTGCACCTTCGATGGGTGGGGGTGGAAACCAATTTTTCACCAATACTGTGTTTCAGTTTGAGAGGAGGAAGCCGGTGGGGGGGGTACGGAGACACGGGGATAATAGGGATCGACTGAGCTCCAGGGGTTGAGTGTACTGAGACATTGGGATAACAGAGACGCACTGAGTAACAGGGAGTATATATTTGGGAGACCCCTGGGTAGAGAGACCTCATCTTGTCATACAATGAAATTCGCACATTCCCTTTCCCAGCTCTTCGTCTCACCCATTGTTTCCAAGATTTTGTTCATCCACACAGTTTGTGTGCTTGCTCATTGCTGGGTACCTGTTCAAACTCTCTCACCATGGTTCTACACTCCATGAGCCAGAACCACTCTTTCTCACACAAGGTTCTTTGATGCCACAAAAGGTGCAGCAGAGTATTGATGCCAGGCCCTCTGCCTTCTCGCTTTGCCATTACACCATACTGGCTGTCAATGCTATCATCTATCTTGTCATGTGCAGTCTCGACAATTATGCAGCCACCATCTTCCTCCTCTCACACTGCATACTACATTTTTATCTTTTCCATTGTCTCTCTTTTCAAATGATGCTCCAATGCCCAGCCATCTTTGGCTGATTGGGCAGCTAAACTACCATATGCATAAATATTTTTTCCTACTAAAGCTTTCAATCTACATGGAGGAAGTGTATGGTTGTGTTATCACTGATTCAGAGCTGGTGATAATTAGTCAATCCTTTCAATGAAGACCTAGGTGTATTAATTTTTACATTTGGTGGTTGATTTCCAGCTAATTGTGCTCATGGCCATCTCACAAACTTAAGTCATTTGAACTATTTTTGTTACTGTCATCAGACAATTCTTGAACTTTGAATTTTTTCACATAATTTATTTCCCCAGTGACCTGCTAGGTTAATTGGAAGTGCAGTTGTATTCCTCCACTGCTACCTCCTTTGCCATCATTCTTGTTACCTCCACTGGAACTTCTTCTCCTCTCTTCATTCTACTTCTCTTTCACAACAGAGCAATTGTTATCATTGGATGATTTCGTTGGTCTTCATGTAGCCTCAACCTTCTCCTTATTTGGCCATGGTGGGTAAGGTTGCCCACATCACCACTCAAGTAATAACTCCAGTTATTACTGACCCCACAGCTATGGTCACTGCCTTCCTTATTTTCAGGTGTTGTCAATATCAGTTGCTAGATAGTGATAAGCATGTGATGCGCTTGAGCGATATGCTCCATGACATTGCGGAGCAACACTCCAGCCTGATTTCATAGTTTCCCTATCAATGCCTTCGATGCTTCTGGTTTGCTCTTGAGTTTCAACTCGGTTGAGTCACAAAGGCATGTATCTGGCAGTGGCACATTGGAATCCAGCTGGTGTCAAAGTACTCGAAAACATTGTTTAGAAGTGGAAACACACTTGCCACCTGAACTTTGAAGTAACTCCCAATCATGTATCGGCTTGGGCACAGCATTGGGAGGAATATAGCCCTGTTTGACCGCGCCTGGGAAGTCTTCCCATGCTGCCCCTGTACTTGAGTGGGTTGGAAAGTGTTGGTTGGCCCAAAGTGCAACTTTGTTGCGATACTAAAGCAGTGCTGCAGGAGCCCAACCTTCAGTCAGTGTGATTCCAATCTAATCGTTTGAGCCGAATCTCATGGTATCAGGTTCAAAGTGGCGGTGTTGCATCAAGAGAAAGGGGGTGACAGTAGCTAGGGTTATCATACAGTCAAATGATGGCAATCCCGTTATCGTGGAATGAAACACACACTTGTGAGCATCATATGTGATGGTCTCATTTGTGCAGAGCTTGTCTTCACATTGATTAAGGTCTCATATACAACATTCTGTTCCACTATAGTGGATTGTATCATTTCAGGTGCCATGTCTCACTTGTCTTCTACAGTTGCCAATACTTTCTTAATTGGGTTGAGTTGTTGCAATGCTGCACCCAGTTTGGCTTACATCAACTTGTTGAGTGCATTCTTGGCAGTGACCTCACATTTTAACTTCACCATCTTCTTCAGGATCACATTGTTCACCTAAATTGATGCCTCTTTGTTATTTATGTTGGAGGTTACAGATGTCACCTGTGGGTTTACTGGTGGGTGATTGATATTCTCTTGTAAGCCAGATTGGTCAACATCGATCCACAGTCCGAGGACACCAAACAACTCTCATAGCATATCTGGGAGGATTGTTGTTGTTGTTGTTGTTGTTGTTGTTGTTGTTGTTGTTGTTGTTGTTGTTGTTGTTGTTGTTGTTGTTGTTGTGATGGTTGTTTGTTGATGCACATTCATCGTGTTCATGGTCAGAATGTTGTGTGTGATCATTTTACCCAATGTTTCTGGAATCACCATTGAACCACAGTATATATCTGGTGCAGGTGAAGCCAATCATAAAATCTTGCTGCCAATGTAGTAGTTTCAAGTGACAATAGTATGTGCTGCGTCAAAGCAAACAGTGTCTATCCTCTCGATGCACTAACATTGTACATTCCAATCAATTCCCTCATGGCCACTGCCCTCTGCAGAGCTGTTGGTTAAGTCAACCTATCCTCTCTCTCAACAAAATAACTCTAGGGTGAACTGTGTACACATATATATACATGCAGCATGCAGCATGGATTCCCGGTACCCTAGCTGAATATAATGCCGCGAGCTGAGCATCATATCATTTCAAGCGATTTGCTAATCAGCCCATTGAACACTTTATCGCTGGCAGCTGGAACTTAACCTATACCTGTTTTCACAGCCTGCGGTCTTTGCTGGCATACCTGTGCTATACAGAGTAACACTGCAAGTCCAGTTGAGAGTCTGCTGGCACATGAGAGACTGATTGAGAGCTTGCTTGCCAGCCAGTATCGTATACGGCATCAGGATGTGTTTGGAAGAGCAGCCCAACAGAAACCAACGTGTGCAAGATCTACGCTTAGGGATGCTTCATGTCTTCCATGTACAGCTTTTTGCTGATTTAACAGTCTGGGGTTGTGCGATCATTTGCAAACTGAATGCTCTAAGTCTGTGAATGCTATAATGCAGATATTGATGTAGCCAAACTACATGTCTGAGTGCTGCTAGCACCATAATCACCATAACCAACACCAACACTATCATTATCATCACCATTGCCATTATCCACATAGGTATGGTCAGTGTTGCACAAGACCAAATGCGTACAGACATACTTACAATCAATGTGAAGTGTGCAGCGCATTCCACTGCAAAATCTGGGTACAAAATCTACTCTCCGCCAGATTTCATTTCCTACCTGTCAGGGAAAATTCCCTATTGCAACTGTCAACAACATCAATTTGAGGCATCATGAAATCTTCTTGCAGTGGCTGTGGGAAAGTGATGGTGTAGACTGTTATATGGACCAACATTCAGATTTTGGCTCCAATACATCTCCTGCGACTAGCCACCTGCCACCCATTACGTGCCACCAACTGAATACTGCACTCCATTAAGCGCCTGCCTCACATCTGCCGGTACCCAGTGACTGTAACACTGCGAGCTTCTTGATGGGATACCTAGAAGCCTATGTGGGAGCATATGGTCAAATGAGATTGGAAGTGTCTTGCCTCTTAAGAGCATACTTGGGTGTGTAAACCCAAGCAGCCTGGGGGTGTAAACCCATGCAGCCTGGGAGTGTGCCATTGATTACAATTCAGAACTTAAAAGAGGGTATGTTTCAGAGTGTCGGAAAGAATGGCTCAGAGCTAAAGTTCGAAGCATACTCAGCAGGATAGTTGCCAGTATCTTGAGAACTTACTTCGAAGCATACAATCAAGTACACTGGAGCTGTGAAATTGAATGCATCTGGAAGTTTACTTGAGTGTTTGCCTAAACCTCATAGTGCCACATGTCAAATATGCTATGGATTACCATTCTAACATCAGCTTGTCTCTTAGCTATTCATTACCCATGGTCATTTTTCCTGGTGCTTGTCAGAGCGTATTGGTACTCCATTGGCATATTGCACTACCGCCTGGGGTATGAATGGTATTGCAATGAATGAATCAATGGCACAGACCCATTGTAGAGTACTGAATCGCCAGGGCAATTGGGCTGTCGAATCAATATTACAGACCCATTGTAAGTTACTGGGTGGCTAAGCGATTGAGGGCTACATCTGCTGATTATGGCAACTTGATGTTGAGAGTGTGTAGTATATATATAGGTTGTGGAGTACTATGATAGCACCATTACAGACACCGGACTTTATACTCTCTTACAGCATAGATATTCATTCTCTACTCATGATATACTCTACCAAACTGTGCTACTGTGCATGGAATCACTGGCGACTCATACCATGGTCGCAAAAATAGTCCTAGTCTGACATTAATCCATCAGTTAAACAGGCAATGAGAGGGGCAGCTACTCCACAGATTGCCTTCACAGCCAAATCTACCAAATTCAAACCAAGTCAATTATTTCTTGGAATCTACTGAGGCATCTTTGTTCGGTAGTGTAAATATTTATTATATTTCAAGAGTACATATACAAAAATTACAAACATGAGTCTACAACTGGGTGGTATAGATATCTCATTAGATACAATTATTGTTTTTCAGTACTGCCTGTTTATGTTGTTTGCATCATAATGTCATTGTGGAATAGTCTTTTTGATTATTTGTTTTGAGATTTTGGGTTTAGTTTAACATTGCAGTTTCCCATTTCATATGGATTTAGCAAAGACAAAAACCATCTCAAAATGTGTCCTTGCCAGTCGAGTACTGGCTGGGTAATATGCTTGCGGAGCTGACACTTCTACATACTGGTCATTGTTTCATGATGAAGACTTTTGCCAACTGAGCATGGTTGTAGCAAACTCTTTGGAGGGTTGCTGTCAGTGTGGTTGTCAGAGTTATTGTTAGAGTTATTGTCAGATGTTTGCAGTTGGCAACCACAACAGTTCAATTCGATTCTGGACTGTAATACACATGCACATGCACATGCTCGGCTTATATGATGCTGCCTGTGGACTCTTATACACCATGCAGTCAGTAGATATCCCCTGTCAGTTGATTGGTATCTGTTGTGAGAACTCTGGGACTGAATTGGGCTGTTTGACTGTCAGGCATTATATCTCCAGCCAGTCTTGACTGCCAAAATGTCTTGCTGATGCTGACATGCTCTTGACAGCATCCTGAGTGGCCACTTCCCAGGTGATTTAGGAGCCTGATTTACAGCCAGATACAGTGCCTGATTGAGTGTCCACTAGAGATCTAATTTGGGAGCCTCCTTAAGAGTCTGCTTTAGAGCCACACTTGAGAAAGCTGATGTTGGGAAGGAGTAGAATTTCCAAAAAAATCTATGGGCCTGTTATTTCTGAGTTTGTGCAAGCTTTGGCCAATGGAAGACTTAAGTCTGTTAAATCCTCGACATTGAAGTTAACATAGCCAACCTACTTGACCAGGTGTATTCAGTACGATCACCAACACCATCATATTTCATCACTATCGCCCCCGGACCAACACCATCATATTTCATCACTACCGCCCCTGGACCAACTGTGCAGAGAATTAATCTCAATGGATGGATTGTGGGCAGTAGATTCTGCTGAATATTGTGAGTTTGAGATGATCTCTCCCCAAGATCCAATCGTCTACATATCCTGTCGAATTGAGAGCTGTAATGTTCAACACTGGAGCTTTGGTGTATAGGGAACTCACATCACAGGTGCATTACTTAGAATAAGGTTCAGACTATCATATTGCCTACCATCATAGTTTTGTCTCCCATACCCTGCCAGACGAGTGAAGAAAGTGGGGAGATGCTTCGCATTTTTGTGACCTGCAGGCAATATTCAAAAATTGATTTCTCAGCACACGCTGGTCAATTTAATTAACATTGAAGATGCAAGTAGTATACACATATAAGAAGCAGTAACATGGTGTAGGACCACCATTTGTGTGAAGCAGGGTACAGACTCTTCTTGGCATGCCATCTATCCACCTGAATATTCGCTTCTATGTCAGTTGCTCCCACAACTAGTGTTAGCAAGGGTTCCGGACTGCTGCATTGGGTCCGGGTCTGGGCCGGAACAGAACCATCGAGAAACACGCCATTCGGGTGATTAATACACCCAAACTGTCACTTCGGGTCCGGTTGAATGGATATCTCCCAACCCATCTGAATTGGGCAGGTTGTCAGCGGGTTGTCCAGCGGGTCCGCCAGTAGATTCATATAATGCTCTTGGTTTTGCTGTTCGATACTTGTATTTGATTAAAATCACTTCATTAACATCCAGGAATACCTTGTTGATCACTTTGCAGGTTGCGACATTGGATATCTTGGAATCAATGTTTTTCCTTTTGTGTTTTGAATTTAGGAGTACTAAGGTGGTCAATAGTTCTGTTATGATCTCATATATCTGTGTGATGCCTTCATTACGCAATATACAAGAGCAAGAATTGTTGACGGTCTTTGGACATACAAGTTCAAGATAGTGTAACAAGGATATCGTGCACTGTTTAAGTCGAAAAGGCCGCCAATACATGATATATGAATTATTGCTTTAAAGCTGCACGTAGATTAGCAATGATGCAAGACCAAAAATCATTGAGGCTCCATTGACACTTATTTTCAAGATGAGGCACAGAGCGTACTGCTGTTTCATTTGACGCTAATGGTAGCTAATACCTCATTTGTGGATGTCTGCAACCAATCGCCACATAGAATACCCAACATGCAAAGCCAAACATTGTTGACGATCAGTTGATGATCATTTTCAGAATGGGGCAATGACCGTGTCTCAGTCTTTTTCGCCGATAACGGCAGCCATTTCATTCATTATGGCTAACCACTACCAAATCACATTCCAATTAGCTGACTTAGAATGCTGAAAATCGTTGACGCTCCGTTGACGCTCTTTTTCAAGATAGGGTAACAAACATCTCACGCATTGTTTTGCCCAACACGGCTGCCAATACATCATATTTGAATTATTACCACAAATCAACACTTAGACGTCCCAAGATGCAAAGGCAAACATTGGTGACGCTCAGTTGACGCTCATTTTCAGAATGGCACAGTTACCATGTCGCTTGCTAGATTGCCTATGAAGGCTGCGAATACAGCGGTTATGCTACATAGCGATTTAACCACTTTACAATTACCTTGCTGATAAGGCCAAAACTCATTGGCGCTCCGTTGACTCTCATTTTCAAGAAGAGGTAGGGAGCGTGTTGCGATAATTTTTGGTGATGACGGAAGCCAATACATCTATTATGTATAACCTTGACCGAATCAACTTTTCATTACCATACTTACATGAGTTAACATTGTGGACGCTCCATTGACGCTCATTTCGCCACGGGCGTATCTGCAATATGCAATCATTTGATTTGGCGTAGTCTATCATTCACATTGTTTTGGCAGCCTTTCTAGCATTTTCATTTACTTTCTCCTTGATCACTACCTTGATCTTTAATAATACATATCAATATATCCATTAAAATATACTTTACAGTTTCCACTAATTGTAGATGAAAATACACTCCAAAATCCCGTTCCTTTTGATCAATGCTTGTCATCACCAGCAGGTTTGCTCAATGGGCAGCTCTCGGCTTCAAAATGGATGTTCGCTGCATTACTACCCAGCAGATGGTGTACTAACCAGTCGATGTTCCTTCATCAGTCAGCATATCCGGATCAAAGTCTTCATCATGCTGGCTATCCTGGGCATATGCACCAACGGTAAAAAATTCAGCGCGAGAGTGGGAAGTATGTGAACAGACATATCCGGCCGGCAAATTGATGATTTGGGAATGTTGAGCTCCGGCATTGTTACCAGGTGGCATGGGTGGCGGTCCGGCCAGAGCTGGTGTCAGGTCAAGGGTTAGCTGTCTGCATCGGGCGGGTGGAGGTGCACCTGTTCTCTTGCGTCGCCAGTATGTCGGCGAATTCCATGCGGTGCCATTTCGGCAAGGAAGGCATCCATCTGGGTGGTTTTGGCCAAGCATTGCCAGGTGACTGTCTATCACCGCCTCCACCTATTTATGACCAGGAAACTCAACACCCCGCTGATTCTCATCTCAGATTTCAGAGTCAGGTTTCATGATCAGATTTTGCGTCTCCTCTGTTGAGGCGTGCGAAGACCCTCATTTGGCCATTTTGGCTATATTCACGGCCAGGCACATGTCCGACTGTTCCAGCTGTACCTGACCTCCCTGCCTGGTGATAGTTTCGGACATGATGAGAACCTACAAGCAATGAGTTGCTGCTGCTAACGATAAGATTCGGCTAGTACCTTAACCATATACGCGTCTGTTGCCTCCTCCAACCTGATTAAAGCCAGTTTGGTCCACTCCCGGGGATGCTTATCACCAGATTGGTCCACGAATATCCCAGAGCTGACGGGATGATGATGTGCGATATCATGGCCTCTGAGGAGAGATGCATGGGTTGACCAGGGAGATTTCCGGTTATGAGCAGCAATAACATGGTCCCGTAGCTCCCTATGTACACCAGTTGTCCCTCATCTGGTTGGTTGTCAGCTGTCTACGACGATATGGATATACTCACATCCAACTGCATGCTGCTTCCTATTCTTGCTGCTTCCGGTCTTACGGACGATTTCTAAATGTGCATCCTGGGTCATATATGTAGTGTCTCCTTTGGCAGCTTTGCGGCAGACGATCTGGTGTCTGCGCTCATGTTGTTTGCCAATGAGTACTGGATTGGTTGGAACGCCCTTCGATCAGCTCCATTCGGATCTGCTGTTACCTGGCTGAGGTGTTTCTGAACCCAGGATTTGGTGGTGTGGAATTGAAGAGGAAGATGATAACAAAAAGATATGGGAAGTCCTGAGGAATATATAGTTAGCATCATGTGAGAATGGAATAAATCGCAGCCAACTTGTAAGTTATACTCAAGATGAATCCTGCTGGGTATGTATGCAAATTGCAGGGGTTTCCCACCGACCCGCAATTTACAATAAGTCAGTCCAATGTTATTGGTTTGTTTAGTTGGATAAATTGAGGTGTACATCAGCCGAAATCTCATGATTGTCCAATATAAATAGGACATTCTTCAAGGGAAAGGATGTCTGCTGATGTTTGTCTCAAAACATCCCCAGGATATTAGAGGGAACTGACGCTAAAACTCATGTCATGTTTTATGGTTAGCCTAACTATTCCCATTTTGTTGACAGTCAAAAGGCAGAATTTGCTTTGTTCAAGATGATTGAACGCACCAACCTTGACATAAAAGACACAGCTGGCCTCAATATTGTCCATATCCTGCAACATCCCACATCTCGCCCAACAACAAAGTCAACACAAACTGCAATGGTAAATGCTCCAAAAAAGAACTTTTAGCCACTTGCGGTGGGGAAATACGGAAGTCGACGAAGCTGTCCTCACGACCAAGTCATCAAGCGAATGGAGGCACAAGCGGCTTCGAAGCAGAAATGGTCCGAACCCTTGGGGCATTGCGCAGCTTGACATCCAAAACGAAGCTTGCGGCCAAGACACGACGAGAAATGCACTTCCTAAGCAATCAAGAGAAATACAAATGGATCTAGGATTGTGTAGAGGGAAAAACCGCTCGGGTGAGAGAGTGAGTTGAAGACGTACAGCAGGGCAAGTTGAGCGAAGATGACCAACCCGGCTGGGTGATGGGCACAATCTCCAAAATGGTACTGCTGCGAATGGAGAGGTCCCGGCGGAAGCAGATGAAGCTTGACCAATTGACACAACCAGGATGGGGGGACACAGCTGACTACTTCCATGAAAACAATGAGAAATATGGCACATCCAATTTCAGGGTTCTGGCAGTCGTTGAACTGCAAACGAATGATGATACAGCCCCACCTGCACCGACATCATTTGGAGAGATTATAGAGTGTCTTGATATTGTCCCAGGAATATTGGATATACTGCGAGGAACTTCTTGACCAGGAAGTAGTCAGATGAGGCTAGGTTCTGGGAAGCCACAGTCGAACATACGTATAGCCAGTCTTGCGCCCACCATGGAGACCAATTCATCAGCTATTCAGACAGCGAAGCCTGTTGAACTCGTAAGCTTTACCCCTCCATCTAGCCTCCCCAGCTGATCACCATATGGAAATCTGAGCGGACAAAAACATGGTGATGGCTCCTGGGTTATCGGAGCAATAGATACGCAAATTGTAATCTTTTATGTCAAATCTTGCTGAGGAGCAATTTTTGTACCAATCTTGCTACATGTCAGCTTTGTCTTGATTTCGGTGACTAAATTGTAAGACATTGTAATTCATCTGTGCATGTGCAAGGGTCGAACGCACCTTGCAAAAGTTCTGGAACCCAAATCAAGTTGTAAGAGGGCCAAAAAGCTCGATTTCTCTTTGCCAATTACAGTGAACTGAGAAAACAAATGCTATGTTGGTAATGAAATATAGGAACAAAATTTAAGTTAGTGATGTTATAGGAGTAATTGAAGAAGCAGTTAATGCTCAATGCGAATCAGTCTCGATGACGCCCGTCATGCTGCATTCATCCATGCATCCAACTGCATGATTGTCCACACAGACCTGGTGCACATGGTTGAGATATTTAAAATTTGGTTATGGTATGTCATGGAAATCGAGGAGAAGGAGCTGGATGAGAAAAGGTGAGAAAGTGGAGCTATATTAATCAAAAACTAGTGAAATGGTCTACATGCCACAAATTGGCAGCCGAAAGTGCAGGAATGTGATAGGGCCACATCATCTCTCACTCAGCTCATGTGGATAGAGGTTGATCAGAAATTCAGAGGCCACAAGGCTTCTGGATGCAAATGATAATACTTAGAAATGCAATATTGGATGTCAATAATGAGTTTGCGATTCATTGAATACAATAATTGTGTGTACAAAGGCGATTTCAATGTGTGTAATGTGAGTGTCAACAGAGCATCAATGATTTGGGGTCTTCCACATGCGACAATCAAAGGGCTCCATCGTCATGTCCCTCCGGAGTAAATGCATTGGTAGGCGTTATAGCCAAAAAGGCAAATGACATGCTTGTTGCCCCATCCTCAAAATGAGCACCAATGGAGCGTCAGGGATTTTTAGTCTTACACATTCGACAATCAAAGAGCTGCATTGTCACCTCCTGACAATGTAAATGTATTGGTTGGTGTAATAGCTAAACAGGCAAATGACACGCTCGTTGCCCCATTCTAACAATCAACCTCAATGGAGTGGTAACAGTTTTTGGCTTTGCATCTTAGAAAATGCAAGGGCTATGCGGCAACCTTAACCAATAATCGAGCTATCAGCTGCCATTCTAGGCGACAATTCTTTCCGACAACATCGATACTATGTCGTACAAATGAGCCTCACTAGAGCTTCAAAAAATTTCAAACTTGTGTCTCGGAATATGCAAGGGCTGTGCGGTGACATTAACCAATAATCAATCTATTGGCCGCGTTTCTAGGAACGTATGCGGGCAACGACATCGCTACTCTGTCGTAAAACTGCGCGTCAATGGAACGTCAACCGAACGTCCATGATTTTTGGTCATGCAAGTTGGACAATGCAAGGGCTGTGAGGCGACATTAACCCATAATCGAACTATCGGCTGCCATTCTAAGGAAAAATGCTTGCGACAACATTGCTACTATGTCCTGGAACTGAGCGTCAATGGAGCGTCAATGGAGCATGAACAATTTTTGGGTATGCAACTTGGAAAATCCAAGGGCTGTGCAGCGACATTAACCCATAATCGAACTATCGGCCGCTCTTGTAGGCAAAGTTGATTTCAACAACATCGCTACTATGTCCTAAAAATGAACGTCAATGGAGCTTCAACAACTTTTGGCCTTCTATCATGGAATATCCGAGAGATGTACAGCAACATAAACCCATGATCGAACTGTTGGCCGCCTTTCTCGGCAACAATGCTGTCGCCAGGATCGCAAATATGTCGTACAATTGAGTGTCAACGGAGCATCAACCGCTTGTGGCTTTGCATCTGGGAACATCCAACAGTTGGGCATCGACATGAACGCATACTCACCATATTGGCCGCGTTTGTTGGCAAAAATGCCACTAATAATTCAGCTACTGCCTCCTAAAGATATGTGTCAGCAGAGCGGCAACAGGACTTGTGGGGCTCCACAAACTTCACCGCAACCAAATGCCTTGCATCGGTCCTAAATGGCATTCATAATGGTCAGTCTTGTCAGTATGACCCTGCATACAGCTTCACAACTATGCATGCAAAGTCTCACAGGTCTTACTTTTGTCTTGCATGTAGCTCAAGAGTCAATATTTATTCACCAGCGTTCTACTCTATCATAATGTAACTTTTGAAAGTCTCACAACTGGAATTACACAGCTTCCAATTTCCTACAACCATGGCGGATTCACAATTTATAAATACCTCGTTGCTAGAGGTTATGATATCTTCCAAACATGCACATATCTTTAATCACAATTTGAGAGACCTGACCATACAGATCATATTTGACACTTGGCAGGCTTCAATCAATGTGGGCACGAAGTGTTTTATTGCTTCCAATTATTCTAGACATGCGCTATCCTGGGGATTCCATTTGCACCGCATGATTGAGGAGTCGGGCAGCCCTGGCATCATATGTATCGTTTGTCGTCAAGTTCTTCTCCATCCATCAGAACATGGGACCAGCTCCATGGGGAAACACTAGCTGGCAAAAGCACACATTGCAGAGTTAAACAAATCAACAGAGTAGGAAGTTTCTGAATTGACCATTACAACTGTTGATGAAACCGGTTTGGCAATAATGAAGAGACAAGGCGGTCGTAGAATTACAATGGTAAGTTTGCAAATGAAATTCGACTGTTACATCTTACCTATATTAACACAATTGACAGACACCACACTCTGAACTTGCAGCAAAGGACTACTTGACTGCCGAATTTCACCAAGATACCTGGAATCACTACCATATGTTAAGATTTGTTTCGGTTCATATTCATGGAATGCTATATCAATCCTCGAGCTAAGATTGTCATTCAATGCATTATGCGGTGAGCTGGTGCTTCCATCCTCCACCACCCTTACCAACATTTGCCGGAGGGAATAGTAATTGACAGTGGATGCAATTAAAAATAAATTGCCGTCAACAAATAAACTTAGCTTAACTTCAGCAGGGTGGACAACAACCTACACATTAGCAATAATGTCGGTCATAGCGTACTATATGGATCAGAATTTGCCATTGCGAGAAGTACAACTTGCATTCGACAAGGTTGGTAGCCTGTCCTTTTGATATGTTGAAGGCTAATGAAGAATAATTGGTCAATAGTCAACATACTGGAGAAAGGCTAGCCTTACATTTGAAGGAAGTTCTAGATCGTTTCGACATTACCGATGCCCACTTACCTGGAATTACGACTGATGATGCTTCCTCAAATTACTTGATAACTCTGGAACTGCAATCAACCCTTGAGGCCTTCGGAATGGGGTGGCCTGCAATCAGGAACCACATGCGATGCATGGCGCACCTCATTCAGCTTGCGTTGGGTGCTTTCATGAGCAACCTCTGGGTAAAAGGCCACACCGAGTGTTGCGAATCCCATGAGCGCGATCAGCAATTTCGAGAGAAAGCAAGCCCAGCCATTGGGAAGAGTCAATGACTGCAAAAAGAGGGAAATGCTAGAATCAATAAGGTGTGGGCTATTCCACCAGGTTTGGCAAAGATAATTGAGAAAGTATGTATTTCAAGACATTTTGAAAGACCTGAAACAGACCGTCATATAGCAGAGAATGCTTGCTGTATTGATCACGCTGACACCTGGGCGTCGAAATGAGTTCATTGACTGTCAAACAGCCAATGTACGAATTGCAGTACTACCTATTATGGATGTGCAAACATGGTGGAATTCGACACTGGAGTTGCTTGAGCGAGCCTACCACTCATTAGAATTCACCCAAGGGTGCCTCACAAATCCACAATATAGCGATCACCGGCCACTCTTCATAACTCAGGATGAATGGACCATCCTCAAGTACATCATGGAAGTTTGGATGCCATTCCAATACTGGACCCTGTGGATGTCAAAAAGGCATACAATTACACTACACCACATCATCACTGTCTACAAAGACATGATCGATCAGCTGGATGGTGTTATGCGAGCTTTGGGTCAGAAAATGACCCAATGGAAGGAAGACTTATACTTCACAGTGAAGTTTGCGCGCCAGAAGCTGTTCAACTAATATGCTGAAGTCACTCCTACGACTGGTCTACTACTCATTTCAGCACGTATCCTTGATCACTTTCCGGAAGTTGCCATCATTTAGGAAGTGGGACAAGGCAATGGATATTAATCCTGAGGATGAGACTTCTTATACTACCCACTACCAGGAGGCTTGTCTGAAGTATGTGGGGAATGAATGCTGTGCTAAACATCAACCAATGTCCGGCGTTAAACCTGACAATGTTCCACACAGCATTATCCCTCCCTCTGCAAAGGCTTCTGGATTTGGTCAATTGCATTTTGATCCACATGATTTGTCCAGTGATGATGAAGAATCCATAACGCCTGAAAGCGTGGCTGAAACGACACCCAGACAAAGCGATTGCCCAGCCCACATATTGACAGCCGCAAAGCTCAATTAGAATCCACCGCCTGAATCAGCAATGAACTGGGGGCGGGTTAATCCAAATCTTAATGATGACCACTCCGACACCATGGAGATTGGCAGGACATTTTGGTTACTGGATATTACCGACTGGTGGCACCAGCAAGATGAAACTCACTCAAAGTACAACGATCATTCCAATGTGGCACGCGACATATTCTCTATTATACCACATGGTGTCGGAGTAGAGGCAAGTGTTTCCCTTGGGCGACACGTTACTGGCTGCAGACAGCCTAAAACCACAGGCGACAAGCTTTAGGAAAAAGTCATAGTAAGGCAGTTTGATCGAGCCAATAACAGAATATTGGTGGGCGATTGTGCAGCATTGGATACCACGGAAACTGAAAACGACTTGGAATTGAAGAATGAGGCGTAGGAACGAACATTGTACAGAATGGCCAAGGTCCATTACTTTATAGAGATGTGGCAGGGCAGCCAAAACCTATGTGCTGCACAGAAGAAATCTCAAGCTCAAAACAAGCAAAAAACAGCCGTAGGATACATTTCCGATACTGAAGAGCTCATTGCAGCATCCTGGTCAAATTTTCAACATGATGGTGCAGCTGCATTTAAATTGTCAGAAAGATCAACTTTGCCACCAGCTGTGTCTGTAAAGGACCTCCCTGGAGGACAAACTCAAGTATTAAATGTCCGCCGAATCAGAAGAATAGTCTGTCATCAAGTTGAAAGTGATGAGGATAGCATATTTGAAAGCATTTGCGACCACCAAAAGTGGCTTAACTTGAATGCTGATTCGGATAATCCAAACGAGAGCGAACACGCCTGGAAGGCAGACGATCAATCCGATGTAGAGATACGCAGAGGCATCAAGGCCTCAGAATGACTTGAGCACCGGGTTGTGAGTGCCTCACCTAATGTTCCTGCATTGATTCGGCCAACACGGAGGTCAATGAAACAGCTTAAACAGCGATTGATGAATGTTAGTGCAATGGAAACAAGGAGTAATAAGGGAAACAAGGAAAAGTAGAACAGATTTGGTCAATATGTTTTCACCCGGTTCTATATGTTCCTTGACTGAGAATTTCAATTACGGTAATATTATGGGATAATAGTGAGCAGTTGCATGAGGATAATTGTTCATAAACAAATGTATAGCTAGCGAAATGTAATTTTTAGTTAGATATATCAATTTTGGTAGAATGAGAGAGGCCTGTGCAAGAATATTACTGCGCTCGGCTTTGCCAACGTGCTGAGTCTCAATCGGACAGAAATGCAACCGATAAGTCACAATAATTATTCATTCAATTATTCATGGCAGCAGATATCAGCTATACAATACATTATGATGAGCATCAATGGATCGTCAACGATTTTTGGTCATCCATCCTGGCTGATCAGACCGCCGATAGATTGCAGACAGTTATAAACGATTTTCTGGCCGCCTTTATAGGTAAAACAGATTGCAATACTGTCCCTGCCCCATCTTGAGAATGAGCATCAACGATTGTTGGTCCTGTATCTTGGGTAATCTGGGGGGCACAGGTTGCAGACAGTCATAAACGAAGTGTTGGCTGCCTTTATAGGAAAGAGTGATAGTCACATGCTCGCTGCCCCATGTTGAAAATAAGTGTGAACGCAGCGTCAACGACTGTTGGCCATGCATCATGGTTAATCACAGAGCGATCTGGACGTTATTGTCTATATTCATCATTTTCACAGTTTTTGTAGGTCAAAAAGCTGAAGAACACTGAGTGGCAGCTGTGTAAATGAAATAAGTTGTTACTGTCCCGGAGGATGTGGTGGGAATATTGCATACATATTGGCCTATACAGGCTGCCGTATCCTCCTTGATGAATGCTTCTGATTAAGTGCCACTCATATTACCGAAGATGCAGGACCAAAAATCATTGACACTCTGTTGACGCTCATTTTCAACATTTGGTAGGGAGTGTTTCACTTTCTCTTTTTCCTATCAAGGCGGCCAATAAATTGTATATGACTCTGTGCAACCTGTCGCCCCCCAGAGTACCCAAGATACACAACCAACAATCATTGACACTCCGTTGATGCTTATTATCAGGATGTCATAGGTCGCCTGTCTCTGTTCGTTTTGATCATTCAGGCGGCCAATACATTACAAACAACCAGTAACGTACCAATGCCGATATTTTGCGATTAACAGTAGCATATCTGAAAGCGACGATCATTAGTGAAACCCGAAACGCAGAACCAGAGATATGGATAGATGGGTCTGTGCAAAGCTCGTGCAACCTGCGTGCCGACGTATACAGGTCTGTGTTTGAGCTGCCAAGAGTCACCGGGTCAGGTTTTTGGACGGGTCCAGAGCGGAACCAACCTGTTTTTGCAGTCCAAATCCGGAGCTGTAGCAGGTTCCCAGGACCTGTTGCTAACATTAGCCACAATCACTATGCAACAGCAATAACTTCCTCACAACCATGAGGTCATTGGTTTGGGTCCCTCATTACTTTTCTAAAGCCTACTTTCCATATAGACCATACATTTTCAATTGTATTCATATCTGGTGAATGGGGTGCCCAATCCAACCGTATCATTTCATTCATCAATCTCCACCTCAGTGTATATGCAGATGTACGGTAGCTGTCACCATTTTCAATGGTATTTACACCAGCATTGGACCCTCCCATCACTTCATAGAGTGGTAGAACATGTGAAACCAAGACTTCCTTGACATACTGAGAGGAATTCAGTCCGAGTTGATTAGTAGTACTTTCGTGCTCGTGCTCTTGTCGCTGTCATATGGGAACAAGCGGTGTATGTCCAGTAGATGAGATTCCAGCAAAGAATTGTATTGTTTCGAAGTCCTGTTTAAAGGTTGGTGCAAGATTGAGATGTTCCAAAGCTGCACCCGGATTTCATCGTACAGTTGTTCCCTGTGGCATGGATCCAATCCAGTGGTGAACTTCATCTGAGTATATCTTGTTCTTCCACAACTTGACTGGCATTGAAGAATACTGCCGAGCCCACCACTTCCGTTTCAATTGATTGGCTGGTGTAAACAAGGATTTATGCCTACATATACGGACTCTCCACTGCTGAGATCTAAGTGTATCCCCAACCAATCGAATGCTGCAATTCAGACCGGAATCCGCCATGCTTTCCTGCAACGTAGAATGTGGGTAGCACTTTGGTAATACCTGTAGATGTCACTTGTTATAGTCCGGTAATTGTTTTGGCCGTCCAGAGTGTGGCCTGTTGATGACTGTGTTTTCTGAATTCCACTTGTTGAAAATGTGATGAACTGCAGTGTTGCCATCTCCAGTTTGCTGCTGGATTTTGCAATAGGAGTGGCCTTCTGACTGTAGCTGAATGACTCAGATAGGTTCTTCGTGGGTTGACTCCCTTCTATCGTCAGCAGGACTGATAGGCATGACTGTGTATCGAGTGGGAGTGTGAGAATGTGTCAGAGATTGTCCTGGTTTGCAATGTGAAACTAGCACAGGTTCACTCACTTTGTTCGCTTGTCTGCCTGCGTGCCATGCACTACCTGCTATCCAGCAGAGGCCTCATGCCCCCGAATATCTGGAACCTGATACTCTTCCAGTCTCAGGACTAAGCATGCCAGAGAATGCATTGAAGCATATAATCAAGCGAGAATGAGAGTGTCTCACCACTTGACCATGAATTTCAAAGTATAGCGCCAAGTAGGGTGGAAGTATGACATTCCGTTCAATTGAAAGTGTACTTGAGAGTGTGCATAGGAGTGTTCTTGACAGTATCTTGAAGGCTTACTTTGAAGGGTACAATCAAGTAGTCTGGGACTGTGTCACAGAGTGCAATTGGATGTGACCCTGAGAGCATTGCCAGGATTGTATTTGAGAATGGACTCAGAGGTGTACTTGTAAGCATACTCAGAGTGTTTTTGCAAGTGTCTTGAAAGCTTACTCCAGACAGCTCAGTGAGGAAGATTGGGAGTGTGTCATTAAGTGCAATTGGGAGTATAATGTAGAGTGTGCTCAGGAGTGGGCTTGAGTACAGCTTGAAAGCTTACTTGGAAGCATACAATTGAGCAGGTGGGAATAGTGTTAGCAACGGTTCCGGACCGTCACTTCAGGTCCGGGTCTGGGTCGAAACCGCACCATCGCCAGATTGGCGGTCCGGGTCGTCAATAAACCCGAACTGTCAATTCGGGTACGGTTTAATCGACATCTCCCTACCGATCTGAATTGGGCGGGTCCTCAGCGGGTCCTCCAGCGGGTCTATCTGTAAATACATATACTGCACTTGCCTTTGCAATTTGATAATTGTACTGAATCAAAATCGATTATTCGACATCCAGGAATCCCATTTTGCATCTTTTCTCGGGTGCAAAATTGACAACATTTGAATTCATGTTTTTCCTTTACTAATTAGTATTTTTGACCATGGAGGAGGTCAATAGTTTAATTACAAGGTCAAATATTCATGTGATGCCTTCATTACCCAATTTGCATCATGAGAAATTCATGACACTCAGTTGATACCCATCTGATGGTCAATTTCACAATGGGGCCGTAACCATATAACTTTCTCTTTTGCCAATGATGCCTGGCAATACGTTGGTTATGGAGAACAGTGAGCAAATCACTTACCAATTACCTGATTCAAAAGGCCAAATTTCGTTGAAGCTCCTTTGACACTCATTTTCAGGATGCGGAAGTTACCGTTCCGCTTGCTCTTTTGACGGTAAAGGCTGCCAATATGTTGGTTACAGATAACAGGAAGCATATCCCGTTCCAATCACCATACTTACATTACCAAATATCATTGACGCTCTGTTGATGCGCAGTTAAAGGTGGTAGCGACATTGACTCTAATCATATTGCAAATAATGGCTGCCAAATGTCGACTATCCATACAGGATGTAGCACAACTCTTGGATTATACAACATGAAACACCCAAAATCGTTGATGCTCTTTTGATGCTCTGGTGACGATCAACTTTATGTGTAGCGAAATCGACTCCAACCATATTTTCCCTAAAGGTGGCCAATACTTCGATTATTGGTAAATGCCATACTAAAAGAGCCCTTGGATTACACAAGTTGCAACACCCAAAATCGTTGACACTCTGTTGACACTGTATCGATGCTGTGTTGACGCTCAGTTGATGCTGATTGTCAGGTGTAGCGATATGGTCATTAACCATATTGCCTGTAAAGGCGGCCAAAACTTCGATTATGGATAACAGCCGTACTACAGCCCTCGGATGACAGAAGATGCAACACCCAATATCGTTGACGCTCTGTTGACGCTCATTTTCAGACTGGGGCTGTGATCATGTCGCCTTCTCTTTTGCCCACAAAGGCTGCCAATACGTTGATTATGGGTAAATGCCGTAGCACAGCCTTTGAATCATACAAGATGCAACACCCAAGATTGTTGACACTCTGTTGACGCTCTGTTGATGCTCTATTGATGCTCGGGTGACGCTCTGTTGATGCTGTGTTGACGCTCTGTTGACGCTCGTTGTCAGTTGAAGCGACGTCGACATTAACGATGTTGCCTATAAAGGCGGCCAATATGTTGATTATGGATAAATGCCGTAGTGCAGCCCTTGGATGATACAAGATGCAACACACATAATCGTTGACGCTCTGTTGACGCTCATTTTCAGACTGGGGCTGTGACCATGTCGCCTTCTCTTTTACTCATAAAGGCTGCCAATACATTGATTATGGGTAAATGCTTTAGCACAGCCCTTGGATTATACAAGATGCAACACCCCAGATTGTTGATGCTCTGTTGACACTCTGTTGATGCTCTGTTGATGCTCTGTTCACGCAATGTTGACGCTCATTATCAGGTGAAGGGACATCGACAATAACAATATTGCCTACAAAGGCGGCCAATACTTCGATTATGGATAACAGCTGTACGACAGCCCTTGGATGACACAAGATGCAACACCCAAAATCGTTGACGCTCTGTTGACGCTCATTTTCAGATTGGGGCTGTGACCATGTGGCTTTCTCTTTTGCCAACAAAGGCTGCCAATACGTTGATTATGGGTAAATGCCGTAGCACAGCCCTTGAATCATACAAGATGCAACACCCAAGATTGTTGACCCTCTGTTGACGCTGTGTTGACGCTCTGTTGATGCTCTGTTGACGCTCTGTTGATGGTCTGTTGACGCTCTGTTGATGCTCATTGACAGGTGAAGCGAGGTCGACATTAACGATTTTACATATAAAGGCGGCCAATACTTCGATTATGGATAAATGCCGTAGCGCAGCCCCTGGATCATACAAGATGCAATACACAAAATCGTTGACGCTCTGTTGACGCTCATTTTTGTATTGGGGCTGTGACCATGTCGATTTCCCTTTTGGCCACAAAGGCTGCCAATATGTTGATTATGGGTAAATGCCGTAGCACAACCCTTGAATCATACAAGATGCAACACCCAAGATTGTTGACACTCTGTTGATGCTCTGTTGACGCTCTGTTGACGCTCTGTTGACGCTCTGTTGACGCTCTGTTGACGCTCATTGTCAGGTGAAGCGACGTTAACATTAACGATTTTGCGTATAAAGGCGACCAATACTTCGATTATGGATAAAAGCCGTAGCTCAGGCCTTGGATGACACAAGATGCAACACATAAAATCGTTGAAGCTCTGTTGACGCTCATTTCCGGACTGGGGCTGTGACCATGTCACCATCTCTTTTGCCCACAAAGGCTGCCAATACGTTGATTATGGGTAAATGTGGTAGTTTGGCCCTTGGATTGTACGAGATGCAACACCCCAAATAGTTGATGCTCTGCTGACGCTCTGTTGACACGCTGTTGACGCTCTGTTGACGCTCTGTCGACGCTGATTTTTATGTGTAGGAACATCGACATTAACCGTAGTGCCCACAAAGGAGGCCAATACTTCAATTATGGGTAAAAGCCGTAGCACAGCCTTTGGATTATACAAGATGCAACACCCACAATTGTTGACGCTCTGTTGACGTTCCTTTTCAGAATGGCGCTGTGACTATGTCGCTTTCTGTTTTGCCAATAAAGGCTGTCAAAATGTTGATTATGGATAACGACGAAGAAATTGTGTCTCCATTAACTTACTTGCAAAACTAAAAATGATTGACGCTCTGTTGACGCTCATTTTCAGACCGGGGCTGTTATGATGTCGCTCTCTCTTTGGTCGATAAAGGCTGCCGATACGTTTGTTATGGATAATGGCGAGCAAATTGCTTCCCAATTAACTTACTTAGAAGACCAAAAATCGTTGACGCTCTGTTGACGCTCATTATCAGAATGTGGCTGTTACCGTGTCGCACTCTCCTTTGCCTATGAAGGCTGACAATACGTTGATTATGAATAACAGCGAGCAACTCGCTTCCCAATTAAGTTGCTTACAACTCCAAAATTTATTGACGCTCCATTGACGGTCACATTCAGAATGCGGTTGCTACTGTGTTGCTTTCTCTTTCGCCTATCAAGGCTGCCAATACATTTGTTATGCATAACAGCAAGTAAAATGCTTCCCAAATAACTTACTTACAAGATCAAAAATCATTGACACTCCATTGACACTCATTTTCAACATGGGGCGGTAACCGTGTCGCGTATTCTTTTGCATATCACAGCAGCCAATATGTTTGTTATGAATCACAGCAAGCAACTCACATCCCAATTAACTTACTTACAAGACCAATAATTGTTGACACTCCATTGACGCTCACCATAAAAATGTCCTAACTGTTGTTGTATAGTTAATCATTTTGAATAAATAATCATATAGTCATTATTGGCAGCCAAAGTACAATTTATATGAATACTCAGTTGCATCCAAATGCTGTGTGGCGTGTCAATTTCTGATCCACTGATGCACATGATCTATAAGCAATGGATAATGTAGCGCTGTCACATTTCAGCGCTTTCAGCTGGCAATTTACCGCATTTTGATCCATGTACTAATGTTTCATCAATATAGCCCAATTTGCGTATTTTGCCTTATCCAGTTGCTTCTCCTCGATTTCCATGACCTACCATAAGCAATTTCCAAAATGTTGACTATCTGCACAGGCTTGGAAAGCAGAGTGATATAGTTGGATTTGTGGATGAATGCTACATGATGGTGGTCATTCCTACAGATTCGCGTTGCGCATTGACCGCTCCTTCTATGACACATATGCCATCGCTCACCAATATTTTGTTAGTAAATCTTGTCTTCAATATAGATTGCACGATCTCACTTACGGGTAAGAAACATGACGATATCATGTGGAGGGATGGTCAATCAACTCGGTTTGGAGTCTAGAACTTTTTTGTGGCACATACGACCCTTGCTCATGCACAGACGAATTATCGTGTCTCACAATTTGGTCACTGAAAGTAAAAAAATGCCGACATGTAGCAAACGAAGTTCACGAATTACTCTTCCTGGAGATATGTAGTCAATAACCACACATTGTGCAAGTAGTGTACAGATGACAAACAAGCCAGTACTAGATGTTCATCGGAATCCAACTCCTGTATCGTAATTTGCTAGAGAGGTTCAATGCAGGGGTAAATGCTTACGGGTTTAACATGTTTTGATGTCTTAATTGGTAACCAATTCGGTACCGCGTCAGGTGTGAGAGCTGATAGGGCTACTCGTGACTGTGGTTTGCCGGGTGCTGATCTCAAATGGACAATTTCAGCTTGTGAAGTTCCTTGTGGCATTGCAATTCTCTGTTGACACTATCATGTATTTCTCCATCAGCTCACCAAATGTTGTCAGCGCGGTAGCAGGAGCAAACTGATCCATTTGCGGCTTGATGACTGCCTTAACTGTCAATATGGCTGTTCTATACCTCAAATCTTACTAATGATGCAAAACAAAAGATCGTTCACACTCAAATTCAGGATGTAGCAGGGAGCATCTCTGTGCTTATTTTGATTATAATGGCAGCCAATAAAACTAAAAAAGACAATGATGTACCAAAGCTAATAGTTTGCACATAACAGTAGGATATCAGAACGCGACCATAAATAGAAATACGCGAAAATGAGAACCGGAGATTGGAACCGACAGGTCTAGCCAAACCAAACGGCAAGACTCGCGGGTTGACGGGTACGGGTACGGGTTTTGCCCAGCCAAGAAGCTGCGGGTCGGGTTTTTGGACAGTTCTGGAACCAAACCAAACTGTTGATCCGGTCCAAACTCGGACCGCTGGCGGGTTACCCTGACCCGTTGCTAACACTCGGTGGGGAGTGTGCAATCAAGTGCAAGGTGCAATTGGAAACATCCTAGAAAATATGACTGGAAGTGTCATTGATAACATACTTGAAGTTGTAATTGGGAGCATACTTGGAGTGTACTTGAGAGCATCTTGAAAGCATACTCGGGAGTGTATACTCCAGCAGGTTGGGATTGTGTCATCAAGTGCAATTCAGAGTGTACATGAGAGTGCACTCAGAAGTATTCTTCAGGGCATCATGAGAGCTTGCCGGGTAGTATATGGTCAACCTGGATGGGAGCATGCCATCCAGTGCAGCTTGCAGGATGATGGGAAGCATACCCAGAAGTATACTCGCAAACATGATCGGAGGGTCACTTCATTGCATATCCCCTATTTGCTTGGGTATGTCTTCAGAGCATAACAGACAATGTGAGTCACTCAGGCCGGGAGTGTACCATTGAGAGTAATTGGAAGCGTAAAGATAAGCAGTCTGGGTGTGTATGGTCAAGAGCAATCAGAAGTGTACTGTAGAGCACAGTTTGAAGCATTTAGTGAAGTGAATCTAGCAGCTGGCTTCCAAGTTTGATGAATGCAGCATAATGTACAGTATCCAGCACACAATGTCACATGCATATCATAGTAATCCAGTCAACACACAGATCTATAGGACCTCATAATGCCAGAGGTCAAATATATTATGAATTAAAGTCACAAACACAGCTTCTCTGTGAGGTACAAGTCCAGTCAGATTAATTTTCTGATTGAGAAGGCTTCTGTTTGAGTGGCATCTGCTAGAGTGGGCACTGTCACAGTTGCAGTAGATAGGGCAGCAGTTACAGTCAGTGACTATATTCCTCTGTTTGTCAGTACAAGAAATCTCTACAGTACAAGGTCTTCCATAAAGACACAATGTTGTGATCACACAAACTGGACCCAAAACCTGTGAGAGCCAACCCAACAATACAAACAAACAGAGATATGCAAGAAATGTATTTCAGAAATCCTCAGAAACCCAAAATTCCAAAACAATGCAGATATCCCAGACACCAAACCCTAATATCCAAATAAACCCAACAACTCAAATGAATCTGGAAACCAAATTCACCCAGATACTCAAACCAATCTGCAAACCCAATAACCCACCCTGGAGGACAATCAGCCCAGACCCAAAAGTGAAAAGTCTACAGCTATCTCAAATTAACCAATGTCCATCACATCTTTATAATAAACAATATCAACAGATTGGACTGTACAGGGGGAACTGTTTCCAATCAAGGTATCAGACAACTAATCAGTATTGAAATTGGTTCTTTCACTGATAGTGATCTTGGAAACCCCCAACCTATATGGCACTGGTAATTGCTTTATTTACTTACTGCTTTCAATTGATTAATCAATGAAAGTTTGGTTAACCAATTGAGTTGTACATTGTGTCAGCTGCTGACCAATGCATTGGACATGCAATGATGACTGATATTCCATTGAAGAAATTCAATAACGTTTTCCGATGACAGAATGTTAACAACAGTAATAAATATTCAAATCCTTTGTACTTGTCAGATAGGAAGGTACAAGCACTCTCTGCTGTCTATTATTTGTTAATCACTTCTGTAGAAAGATACAGTATCCAGATTAATTGAGCTATGGATAACAAAACAATTGTTGTCTAAGAGGTAACAGAATGGTACATGGTTAGTACAATTGCTATATGAAGAGTTAATGTCAAAGTTACACATCCAGGTTATACATTAGACACAATGGAAGGTGCAGAAAGAGGGTATGCAAAATGAGTGCTACCTTTTTTGACCAGCTACTAGGTATGATGTCAATATTAATAACATATTACCTTCTCTCTATGGACTTATACTGTCAAGGTGTTCTGGAGCTATGGTATAAGAGAAGCTTGATTTGGAGCCCCAAACGGCAATAAAGCTTTGATCCGATTATATATCATCCCTGTAAACTCTACATGCCTACATATTTGCGCGAACTGTCTTGGGAAAGCATGGGTAAACTCGGAAGTGACTGTCCTCAGCATGAGCTGGTTAGGTTTTGCTGTGTTTCCACACTACAGAGGGAAATGAAAGGATTGATTTAAATGAAGATGATTCATGAACAATTGAGGCAGGGCCAATTATACTCACAACTTAGAGAAGGCAAAGAAACAGACAATCAGGGCCAACAGACTTCCTCTGGCGAATTGTTGTGGCCTGTTGTATTGAATGTAACTTCTGTAAATATCTCTCTGAGCATATTAGCAACTGTCTGTAGGATTAATAGAGAACAGTCCAGCTCTGGATGACATTGTAAATATAATAAGTTTAGTGGTTGCATATATAGGAGAGATGTTCAGCTTAGAGTTCTTATATAGGATCTGGCTCAACATGATGTGCAGTAGCATTAGTGTATACACAACGGCAAAAGCTGAATTGCCAATAGTTCACAGGTAGTGATGAGATCAATTTACATTATCCAATATTCAAGTGGCCTTGCATAATTTTCCCACTTCACTGATTATTGGCAACTTATTAGCATTCAAATGTATTTTGTTGTGTAATCATGTTAGGTACAGTCTGGGCCTTTCTTGTGTGGATCTGCACCAGGGGTGGACCTGGGACCTAGTTCTGTACCTAATACATTATTCTCACCCACATCCCAACAGTGATCAAAGTTGAAACTAGTGGCAAATACAGTGGCTGGCAGCAGACATATCAACATGGATAAATTCTTCTCAAAATTGGGGATTCAGCATAGATCTTCTATACCATTTTCTTATTGAAATGCATTAACATCAATCTATATTACAGCTCCAGACTGAGTATACAGAATGCCATTTGCATGTTGATGTTATGGGGGTCCATTTTAAACAACCTACCACTTCCTTTCCTAATGTTCCCAATTGGAGTCCCACTTGTTGTTAATCTGTGGGCCTGATCAAAGACAATCAATTAATATATTCCAGAGCCCATGTCAAGGCATGCATGGCTACATTTGAATGTAGATATGAAGTATTGGTGGTATGTTTGCATATGAGAGAGAGTGAGACTATATAGGGAAGTACATGGTAACATGTTCAATTGAGATAAGGGTGCTGTGACATTGTTGGTCACTGTGTAATCCATGAGTACACCCCCTTCATCAGCAGATCGTAACATTATATGAAAGTGATAACTGAACTACTCCGCTAGTGTGAACAGTGAAACCGGTCATTTCTATTGTACCCTGATGCTCTCAGATTGGCTGCATGTGGTGTGATGTGCTCACAGGTGCTGTGACACTGCTTCACTGCTGCTTCTCATCGCTCCGGAAGCTGTCGAAATAAATACAAGAATATCATGAAGAGTGTATTGCTGTCTTCGAAATGGTACAAAATCAAACTATTATGATGTGCAAATTTTAGAGCTATTGGGAGTATTGGCCACACCCCCAAGACTACTCTGGTGCACCTAGAACCTGGGGCCATACACTGCAGGAGTGATTAACATAATGTCGATATCACATTGTACAATTTAATATCTTACTCCTGTACACCTTGATATGGACATTGTAACTATTATACAGTCTAGTAGGTATTTAAATTCACAAGATTATTGACAAGCCATACACTAATGATTGTATCTGATACAGCATTCTCTCACACCAAATGTGCTTGTACAACAATTGATGCAACAGGTACACTATGCATCTTATCACTCTGTTAGACAACCCAGCTGAGCCTGCCAATACCATGAGCCCAACTATGCCAATCTGAGTACATTGTCGAAATCACAACTGAATAATCTTGGGCTTGAGTATGAAATATCCACTTTTGAATCTTCACACACCCTTCAGAAAAGGGCAAGATGGTATGTCCGGAGGGCCGGGGCTACTGAAATAGGACTGCCTGATTGGGTGGAGTTCAGTGATGATATAATACTGGATTAGATGGAATTTGACTTTGGAAGGTGTTATCAAGGTGACTTTCTGTATATTGGACCCACATGTTTTGAAATTCAGGCATAATCCCTTCATTCGCATTGCTATATTCTACCTTGCAATCAAGTTCTAGACACCCAACACATGTAGGGCAGTGAAATGGTTGACAGTTGTACAACAGCCCATTCTGAAGTTTAATAATTATGCTGTCCATCAGTACATTCTGATCATATCTGAGCTCCAGGCTACTAACTTTGTATCCCTTGTCCTCTTCAATCTGTGCACTCAATCACTGTCCAGCGTTCAAAATATTGAAAATCTACTAATGCATCTCTGAGTGAGGTAAATTTTATACTTCTGCACACTCTGAGGACATGGGTTTCTCTCACATGATTTACCAGTTGTGAAAATGTGTGCACAAAGGGTACTTCCTGACACTGCTGGAGGCATTAAGGATGAGCTTAACATGTAGTGCACCATGTTTCAGTCCCGAATGGTCGGTTCGATGCATTTGCAGATCAAATACAATACCAGCCCTGGGGAGCGAGATATGACATTGCCTCCTCCATACAGTCAAGACCGGTACACTGGTCATTATGCTTGACCACCTTTGGAATGTGTTTGACCTTGTCTTTAGATCGATATGCCTCCTTTACATTACCAATATATGGCCATTCAGAACTAGCTGTGGTGTAATTGTTGCCAGAACCAATTCACTGAATTGACTCTTATATTTGGTTCACATGATGCATTATTTGATATCCGAAATGTTTCACCCACTTTTGGATGGGTTTCTTGACCTATTGAAAACTGAATACCTTGCACCTAGCTTCTAACATTATTAAGTGGATGGATTATTCCTTCTTAAACTTAATCTGCTCAATCAAAGTGTTACCATACATTAATCTCTCCCATTGTATTACAATGTCATCCAGATCAGTGATACTGGAGGTGGTGGCTTCAGTCTCAATATCGGATAGACAGATCTGACATTCCACACACTTGTTTGGGGTCTTGTTTGCCACCTCTAGTGCTTTGTCTTTTGCAGTGGTCTTGGTTTGCGCAACCTTTTTGGCGAATGTGCTACTGGGACCAGTCGCCTTAGTCCAGACATTCTGTAATAGTTGTTGCTCTTGATATTGGAATTATTTATTGATAAGCCTGTTTTTACCAGGTGTCACCAAATGGATTTTGTGCTCCAATTACACTGTTGCCTTCGGCCTATCAGCATCTGATCAAGTGGTTGCCACTTGTCCAGCTCGATTCAGGCGGATCTTAAATTGCATCCATATTGTTGTTGTGACTGTTTCAGCCCCAGACACCTGAAGCTCTATTGCTGCATGGATTTTAAGAATCTTTTGTCCTCATAACTGATGGGATTCTCTTGCCAACTGTTCATCCAGTTGGGCCTTTGCAGACTTTGACATTGTCTGTTCTCATATAGTACCCTTCGTCCAGTACATTGGCATGAGTGCATCATCCAGTACTTTGAGGGATTGATAACAGTGATTGTGTGGGCTGACAAGTAGAGAGAATTGAAATAATGTGCACACTGCTCCCATTACCATTTCATCAGACACTGCTTCTGCCGCAGGATTCCTGGCATCCTTCGCACTGTCTAGAATTCGAGTGTGATTTATTTCCAGCATCCTGGACATGCCCCGAATCTCCATTCCCTAGCAGGACTCACTGTTCACAAAATAGATGGGTGTAGCGAAGTTCTGGAGGCCTGGATATTGTGGTACTGATGTGAATCCATTGTTAAATTGATCATTGACTTTTCTAGCTTTCAGGCATCTGAGTAGCCAGGGCAATAAGACTCTAACAAAACTCAGAAGCAGCTGGTGTGAATCATCATGCTGCCAAAGCTGATAGACATTGCAGAGAGGGTAGTGCCAGAACTGGCCGGAAATTGGGTGGACACCTAGAGTATCCAGAGAATCCATATTAGTTCTATCCAGAAACGGGAAGTAAAGACAGTGATCTCCTGAGCCATCCCGTGGTCAATAAGGTGAATTCCCCACCGGCGCACTAGTACGATATTCACACATCAGTCAAGAAGCATATGATACTGGAGCTACCATCACTTGTTCCAGATAATCCCCAACCCAGGCAGCCAACAGAGGACAACATTGTCACCTGGAATCCATCAGCACAATCCCATATCAAGCCAGAACCAGGTATGTCAAGATAGCTGAGAGTGCACAGCATAGTTCCAACCATATAATGCAATGCCTTATCAGTATTTTTGACACCTTTCGGGTGACATCGGATCTGCCCAATGAGATTGCTGACACCTGATTTGAATGTCAGGGAGATATCATTTCGTATATTACCTAGTCTGAGATTCAATGGCCAATTATTCCAATCCCCTGAACAATTGGTGAAGTGAGCCTTGCTGAATACAGAAATAGCTGGCACAGCTGTTGCCTTGCAGGATGTTGATCCTACATATCAAACCACCAATCATCTGTATTCATCTTACTGCATATGCGGCGGCTTCATGTGACTGCATGGTGCCTCAGTTCAAAATTGAGTTGATTCTGAAAATGGTGATGTACTACATCATCCAGGCTACTTGCGAAAAGATCCCGGTAGCAGAATTTTCCAAAGATGTTCACATGATATCAAATCCAGCTAACATTTCCAATACTGATATCACATTCAGAGAGGAGCTTTCACAGGGCATCTATTGATTGGAATGACTTCATCAAAACGGTGTCCAGTTGGTGCATCAGAACATGATCTGTCTATGTCTGTCATGGTTGGCTAGATAATTGACCCTGTTGGAAGTCGTGAGTGGATCAAACCAGCTGTGATGGATTACATTGCTCTTGGTACTTGTGATACTTGTTGTATCATCCAGTTGCTTTGGAATATCTGTTCTCCTCCATATGTTTCAGTCCAACTGGCTCACTTTGAGCCATTCTCTTAGTTCGACCAAGGGTCAATATCTGATTCATCATCTAGCAGTCTATAGTTCCTTTGTCAGGAGTATCATCCGTTGGTTATGCACCAGGTAGATCGTCTATGGGTAGATCATTAGTGGACTAGCTTATAGATGGCCATTCAGATGCACTGACTTAAGTTGAACCATAATGGCTTACATCGACCCCAGCCAGCAGGTGGCCAAACTCCATCCAAAAATAGCCCTTTATCCATTGATATTGGGTGAGATTGTTCATAGCAAACCTCAAGTCAGTTCTGCTCGAATAATTAAAGTTTACAGATACAGCACTGATCATGTTTGTGTTGAGTATTGACAATACTCAAGCAATGTTCATTGATCACCTATTTGAATGAATCTCCGGGATGCTTCAGGGCGTGGTTTAGAGCCCAAGGGATATTGGTTTGAAAGCGAGCTATGGCAGGTAAGCATATCACATTGACAGCAGCATCGCAACCTGCCAAATGCTGCAGAGCAGTTGAATAAAGTCACCTGATGATTAGTTTTCTCCTTAAACTGGGATATATATACCATATCCCACACGTTAAACATGCACATCTTCTGCTAGAATTCGTTAGCAGAGAACAGAAAGTTTCCTCTGTCATCACTGCAATATATTTCATATTCATCAGCAATATTTATTTTAGTCACTGGAAGCCTCCAGGAGTGTCTGAGAGGATGTGGAGTGTCAACTTGGATGTATCAATTTCAGGAGAGTATCAGACCCCAGGAGGGCATTCCGGCCAGCCTTCGAAGTAACTGAAATCTCTGATGACTGGTAGAGGAGTACCATGGATGTGATTGTGATAAGTTTGGGAACACCTCAGAGAACCGGAGAGAACTTTGGTTGCACCTGGGAGAACCTGGGTGCACCGGCAACAAGTCTGGGAGCACCTCGAATCACAGTAGAGCATTCTGTGAAAAACAGCATCTTCGTTGGGAATGCTGCTGGTGCGCCTGGAAATCATAGCTACTACTTATCATTCGACTATTGTTAAAACTCACGTATTCAGTTTGTATTCTCATCTCTGTATCTATGTATCAATGTATCTATGTATCTATATAGCTACCCATCTACACACAGTATATCTGGACTGGCTGCAGGCGGTGCTTGAGAGCAATTCGAGGTACGCCCAACAATGACGATTAAGTGAACTCAGAGATACACTCCGAGGCCATGGCGGAGCGAGCTTGGTGATGCACTTGCAGGCGCAAATAGAGCGAATTTGGAGATACACTTGGAGGCCCTGAATGAGTGAACTGAGAGATGCACTCCGAGTTCGTGATCGAGTGAGTTTGGAGATGCACTTGGGGGCCATACTTGTGCGCACTGGTAGGTCGTAAGCGAGCGAGTTTGGAGATACCCTTGGAGGCTGTGATCAAGCGAGTTGGGAGATTTACTTGGAGGCCATTAAGGAGGGAGTTTGGGGATGCATTTGCAGGCTGTGATCAAGCAAGATTTGAGGAGTACTTGGAGGTGGTCGATCTTGGAGGTGGTCGATCTGGAGGCGGTCAATCTGGACTTGGTCGATCTCGAGGTGGTCGATCTGGAGGCGGTCGATCTGGAGGCAGTCGATCTGGAGGCGGTCAATCTGGAGGAGGTCAATCTGGAGACAGTCGATCTGGAGGCGGTCGATCTGGAGGCGGTAGATCTGGAGGCGGTCGATCTTGAGGCGGTCGATCTGGAGGCGATCGATCTTGAGGCGGCCGATCTGGACGAGGTTAATGGGATGCGCGCCGGGTGCTGAGGCTGCATTCGTCGGATAGTGAACTCAAAACTGTGGGAATCTGACAAGGTGACTTTACATTTGCAGCTCAAATGGAGAACTAGCTGGTGGCGGTCGATCTGAATAGGGAAGCATGCTGGAAGTTGAAGACACATTCAGGGGTCAACTCGTAATCGTGAGAATGAAGGGATGACAGACAATCTTAGATGTATACTCTACTCGGCGTATGCTGCACTCGGTGTATGCCGCACTCAGTGTATGGTGCACTCCGTGTATGCTACAACTCGGTGTTAACGCGGGATCATGGCATGGAGGGATACAGAGGGATGACATAACTTTGTGTTCTGTGATGATGGAAGAGTTTTGGATGAAAAAGAAAGAGACTGTGCACGAAGAGGAGAACAATATGCAGGATACGAGTGGATATGGGAAATCAGGAGTACGACTTGCCCGATTGGGTTTTAAAGACCTCATTTCGGTGATATGATGTGCTGGTTCGCGGACTCATACCTGCCGTATTGGGGATTATAAATTGACTGGCAGAAGAAATTCTCTTAAGTCCCAGTTTCTCATGATGATTTCCCCCATCTCCTCTCATTTCTCTCTGTCTTGTCGTTGACTCTACCATCACCTAAGAACACGAAGGTAAGTCATCCCTCTCTATGTCTCCATGCCATCATCATGAGTTAACACCGAGTACAGTGTACAACAAGTACTGCATCATTCCAAGATTGACTGTCTCTGGCTCCCAGCCAGTTTCGCGTCTCTCGGCAGATGAACTCAACTCACTGCATTCCCACAATTACGAATTAACTAATGAATAGAGTCTCAGCTCCCGTTGCGCCTCCTCCCAATCTACCGCCTCCAAGTACTTCTCCAATCTTGATCGATCATAGCCTCCAAGTGTATCTCCTAACACCCTCAAATACTGCTTCCAAGTGAATCCGTGAGTTCACTCGATCTCGGCCTCCAAGTGCATCTCCAGACTCGCTTGATCACAGCCTCCAAGTGCATCTCTGGGTTCGCTCGATCTCCAAATGCATCTGCAAACTCGCTCCATCCCGGCCTCCAAGTGCATCTTTGAGTTCACTCGATCTCGGTCTCCAAATTTATCTCCACACTCGCTCCATCCCAGCCTCCAAGTGCATCTCTAAGTTCACTCGATCTCGGTTTCCAAATGCATCACCAATTGCGCTCAATCGCAGCCTCCAAGTTCAACTGTGAGTTCACTCGATCTCAGTCTCCAATTGCATCTCCAAACACCCTCGAACAAGGCCTCCAAGGACATCTTGAAGGAGCGACAGCTGGTGTAAGGAGATACTGGTGTAATGGAGGTGGACCGAGTGACGGGGAGTATATATTCGGCAGACCCCCGAGTAGATAGACATCATCTCATTTCCATCTCATCTTATCATCCAACAAAAATACACCCTGTATCTTTCCCAACATTTGGTCTCACTCGCTCTGTCGGAGAATTCGTGGATGCACGCATTTGCGTCGATCCTCAATGCCGGGTAGTATCATATCTTCTCACCCAGTTTCTACGCTGCTCGAACCAGAAACCCTCTTTCTCATGAATTCTCTTTGGATGTCGCGAGAGGTGCGACGAAGTGTTGATGGTGGGTTCTCTGCCTTCTAGCTCCAAGTGGTGCATGTCTAAGTTCTCTCAATGGGCGTGTGCAGGGGCTCCGCCAATCATGCTCGACTACCATCTGCGGACAGATTGACCGTATGTATATATATATAGACAGAATAAAATAATGCATGCCATATTATGATGTAGCGAATCATGTGACTGTAACAAAGACAAATATGATAAGACGAAATGCCTTCTGCGTCTGTTGGAACCACTGCTGTGAGAATAGGGCACGAAGTCACCCGCAGAGCTGGGCAGGGCTCCCGGCTGATCTCGATGTCCCCCAGAGAGCTGCGCAGCGGTCTTACCTGCTCTCGACATTTCTTGCAGATCTGAGCAGAGCTCTCAGGAGCTCCAAGATTTGACTATTCTATAAGTCAAATTTCATAGCATCCTGAATGCATCTCCATAACTGCAGGTGCATTCAGGAGCACCTGAGACTGCTCTTGGAGAGTCTGAGAGTACTTTGCTCAGTTCCAGGGGGGTCTGGGAGCATCTCGAAGTACTTAGAAGCACTGGTGCGGTCGCCTGGAGTGTCTGGGAGAATTGCATGTGGCTTCCAGGCCGATTTACATTTCGCTGATGTTCTGTTTCATTGAGTGCTACAGCAATCACCTCAATACACCATACACTTAGTCATTGTAGCAGTGAGAGTTATAAGTATGCTCAAGCCTGCGAGCAGCTGAAACTGGATGTACATCATTTCGATACAATCAGTCAGTGAGTACCTAGCTAGCTGTGTGCCCACCCAATTATGATTGAAAACTGCTACGCTGGTACGATATTTGCTTCAGTAATGATCATTGAGTGCAATGTGGATTGAGAGGCGAAAAATGATGTTTAATCAAGAACATGAATGGAAAGCAATGACGGTTGCTACTGGGCTCACACATATACTAATGAATGACGTCGAATGGTTGTACACACCAAATATGTATTTAATATCGCTAGTTCTGCTCACCTTGAGACTGGATATAGTTCTTGTTGGGTTCCTCAGGATAGTATATCCTATCCCTTCTATCGACAATGAAGTCATGGAACCTATATGAAGGTGAGCCTCAATTCAGGGTTGTATTATATGAATTTGAGCATGTCCCAAACAAAGCTTGGGTGTATGGGATCATGAATACTTTTTCTCGGCCGGGTTTCATGGATCCAAGCTGTACTCAGCCAGCAAACTCCCTGACAAACAATGGGATACACGAAGCCCTTCATGCCACCGAAGATCAATGGTACCTGCACTATACTCAACCATACTCTGATTTATTTTACATCACATATAGTACCTACAGTGATAACAATAATATTTTTTCCCAGAGCATGTCGGTGAACAGATCTCCACTGAAGACATGAACATTGGTACACCGGATGGCCTGTTGCCCTCACAGTGGTGCTCTGACACAAATTTAATATCATTGAATAGTAGTTCACAAACTGCCACAAGTAATGATAGTGCACTTGGGAAACAGAGCAACCAATTTCATCTGCCGCATGGGTATAGTTACTTTCCTTCACAGCCGCCATTTCTAGGTGCTCTGCAGTTTGATTACCATTCTCTATTCTACATGACACAGAGTTGACAACAAAGCACTCACACAAGCCAAAGATTTCCAAGCTATAAGTTATGGAGGTGTGGATATGACCTCCATTAAGCCCGTTATGTCAGGTCTTAAATGTTCCACTTTCCACAGTGTTCAAGGCAAGGGCCGTCCACTCCAGGTGCACCTTGAGTACCCAGAAGACCGCCAAGATACAATCTAGTTATTCAGCCAATATCATCTAGCTCCACTCCTCCTGCACCACCTTCCAGTGCATATGGGACATCACCCAATACCTTCACAACAAAAAGATTCCAGCCGCAAGCAGAATTGCCGGAACCTGATGTTGCAGGGATTGCAGACTCGCCTCATTGCTGGAGCTTTCGAACATTGATTATGCTGCAAATGATTTGAGCAATGATTCATTGAACTTGGGCAGTGCAGAAGGCAAATCCCCAATCATCCTGAAAGAAATCGAATCCTCCTAGAAGCAATTTGCTGCAGGGAGGGGACAGCCCAACTATAGTATGCCCAACAGGTGGATGAAAGTCTGGGTGGCAGGGTTTGTGCAGAAAATGCATAGTGGGATTATCCAGGAGCAGAAACAATAGAAACAGCTTCAACATGGATCCCTGTCTTGTTCAGCAGTGGTTGTAGATTATTTGGTGACATTTGAGAACTGCCTGTCATTAGAAATATTTGATAATGCTTGATGGGTTCTGCAACAGTGGATCAAGATGTATTTGAAAATGTTTGGAATTGATATTCAGGAGTCAAGTAAAAGTAAAAGTGAGGTGGAATGCAACTGGAGAGGGATTTGGCAGAGTATAAGGGCCAAATGGAGAGAAGCAACCTCCCGGAGTTACTAACTACATTGTGCATTGATGTGATTCGCTGGGTGCCCAATGGCAACAATCACCTTATATCCCCCCAATTACACCAAGCTTGGTTTCTAGGTGTGAGGAACTGTGATGAGCGGATTGATTTCATCAACAACAATGGAGGCCCAAATGAATCATACATTGTAACACTGATATGCAAGTGCACCTTGGGGAGGACAAATTGGCCAAAGAGTGTCTGCAATTATACACACATGCACAAAAGTTAATTGACCCCATATATGGGCAGATTTCTTACAACTGTTGCATTTGGAATACTTTCAAGTTGAACTGGGATGCAATTTGACAATATTTTCAGAGATATGAGGAGAGCTACAGGGAAGGGGATTGCCATGCATGTAATGAGACTGGCAACGGCAAACCTGCTAGCCATGTTAAGGCTAGATATGTACAACTGCTAATAATAATACATAGACATATGAAGAATATGAAGAGGGAGGCAGAGTAGAGGGAGATGAGGATTGTGGGCAAGAGAATGGTACTTGTATTAATGTAACTTCTGATTCAAAGAATAGGATTGACTGTAATCCACACATAAATATGTGTTCCAATGTTTGCTACTCTGGGAAATACCTAATGTCACAATGAATTTCAGGAGTGCTGGAGTATAAGCACATCTGCCCAGTGTATGTCAGAGTGACAGAAAGAGATAGTGGAGGACGAAAAGAAAACCATCAAACGTGTAACGGAGGGTTAAGCGCAATTGGAGGATGGTAACTAGGTCCATGATGCAGATAATTGCAGTACAGTATCGAACACAGTTCTCAGTACATTCAACTACAAGTTGAACATTCATGTCTTGATCAGGGAGTGAATCTCATGGATGCATCTCCAATTCGCCAATCTAATGCTGACCAAGTCCCTTGCAATCAGTATTCAATGCCAGCCCTGTGTGGAACTAAACATCTGGTGCAGCAGGTTTAGGCAATGTGGTTCATTTAAAGGAGATGCATTTGGAGTTCAGAGCAGTGCCGCATGTTAGAAATCCAGACAACTCCACCTTTAGGGCATCCGGCACTTGCTCCAGCTCTTGAAACAATCCAGGAGGCATAATGCCGGAAGTGGCAGAGGCATTCAAGAGTGTGATCGACAAGATGAGATATTCGACAGATTTCACACTGGTGAACCTGTTGGATACAGAATATGTGATTCTTACCCATGACGATCTAAATACTAGTCCTGACATGCCAGAAAACTGATGCAGTATCAGCCTTGAAACATATAATATCTTAACATTGAGAGCAAAACCATCGAGTAACAGCCAGCTCTCATACTGTTTATGAAGTTTTGCAATTTTTGATGAGTTTCATCAGTGCAAGACAAAAAACAGTGTTGGCTAGCAAATCCTGATGAATGCCAAAATTGGATTCAAACATCAAATCACAACAATGCTGTGATTCCAGTCACTCTATGACTTCTGATATGCGATGATGCGTCTGTTTTCCGGTGTGCATAAACATTGAAAGGATGACACTGTGAGGCCAAAGCATGATGCAGAGGCACTGAATTCCACACTGAAGAGTTTGATACATGGGATTCAGACTGAAGAACAATACGCTCTACCACATAAGGCCAAATGGATGATACAGATTGCAAAGCCCTGGATGATATGGAGGTAGTTGGAATCAATATTATGCAATGGAAAACCACTTCTTTGGGATCTGAAGGAAAATACCCACCTCATTGATCATGAGTTGACTGAGCTTGCCCCAGCAAAACTGAAGACCTTTACAAAAAGATACCCCTTACAAGGTGTTTCAGGAGTGTGGATGGTTCATAGATGGCAACAAGCATGTGGTTTACTCATAATGGGAGACTCCAAAGATCACAACATCATTTGAAGGTACAGGTAGAGTGAATGTCCACTTGATACATAAGTAGATTCTACAATATACTATTGGCTGATAGAGACATTTTGGCCAATGCTTGTCAACACACATGTAGAGTATACTGAACATGGACAGGATGAAAAACCAAGTGAGGCTCCCCTTTTGGAAGACAAGAAAAATGAAAATGCAATTCCCAGTCTGAGTCCTCCACAACAAGCTGTGCAGTTTTAACCTCTTCCTGGCCAAGTTGATGATTAGAAGGGGTGGCTAACCAAGTGTTTTGCAGATCGTGTGGATACATTCCACAGCTATACAGTGATTGGCAATGATAAATACCCAGAAATGCAAATAAATGTCCGTGTTTCACCAAATCCCTCTGTATTTGTAACTGCAACAAAACTAGTTGGGACAGGCCCAAATCTGACTATGGCAAGCCATGTGGTAATAACTGCAATGTTCTGAGTATTGAATGACAAACGCCATGAATTTGGACGAGTTTTCAGGCTGCGGAAAAACCGTGCTCCGCACGCATGGTTGCTCATTATGGGTTCTGTTGGTGATCATACCCATATAAGTGATCTCCTCCAATACTCAGTAGTGGCACAAATGAGCATACTGCACGGCTTGATGAGTTGAATGATCATCACAACGTTAATGATCCAATCAATTCTGGAGTCTTGTGAGAACCATATTATCTGGCTGACAGAGGATGCGGACACGTTGCGGTCTAATTAACAGTTATCTGAGATTTTTAGGACAGTCTATCAAGGTACACCTCTTTTGACATTCAACCAACCTAATCTTCCTAACTGATACCAACAGTCAAAAAACATCATTTGTAAGGCACACTCTACTTGGTAAAGTGACTATTTCTCTCTGTCATTATGAAGTAAATGCAAGTTCTGATATTGGAATTGTCATTTCTTAAATCAGAAATGGTCAGAGTGGGATGTTATTGGCTTTCTTGATTATTATTAATCACAAAGATGAAATGAAGTCAATTGATAAGCTACAATTACATGATACAGGCTTCCCTATCTCATGATAAATGGCCTGAGGCAAATTGTGAGACATGATTCCGTGGAGGGCCTCAAATTATTTGTTTGTCCCACATTGGTTTTGCACAGGGAACGTGATGCCAGGTATGAATTCTCAAGTCATATATATCAACAAAGCATAATCCATCCACTTGGAGGTTGACCAGAGAATCCTGGGCATATTTCTGGAGATTTATTATGACAAATCAAGTAGTTCAGATTTGCCAATAACATCTACCATTGGAGATAGTCAAGACAATATTGCATATATACGTTAGACTACAAGACATGGCCTGGCATATTGATAGTACAGCCGCAGATTGTGCCAGCATGTGATCAAAGTTCAGGTTTGCCGGAGAATCCTTGGCATATGTCGTCAGTCTCCATACAATTGATCCAGCACTGCATATTTGCCAATCCCATTTGCCAATACTGGCAGTCTAGGCAAATTTAAGAATCTGAGTCAGAATATGAGACCTGGGTATGCTGATTCGCAGCAATGCCACGGTTTGTGCTTGCATTTGATGGCACCACAGGTGGGTTGGAGAATCCTGGGAATATTTCTTCAGTCTCGTTATGACAGATCCAGCAATGCATGGACGCGAATGTCTGTTGGCAATAAAGACCAGCTTGGTGATGATGAGTTTCTGGGTTAGAATATGAGACACAGCTTGCTACTTTATGGCAAACTTGCAACTTCTGCTGGCATATGATCAAGGTTCAGCTGCACCACAGAATCCTTAGCATATGTTTTGGGTCTCATTATGACAAATCTAGTGCCATACATTTGCCAATTCCATTTGGCAATAAACACCCTCTAGGCTATATTGTATACCTGTGCCAGATTATGAGACACAGCTTGCCTATCTGTGCCAAGGCCACAGCATTTTCTGGCATATGATAGAAGTGCAGTTGCACCATAGATCCACATCACAGAGTGTCAAATGATAATACAGAGCTAAAGTAATCTTTGCGAAGCTGCAGATTTTGCTGCCTGGTGTTTCCTCACATATGATCGAAGTTCAGGGACAACTGAAACCTGCAATGCAGTCCAGTATAAGGTTGTTGGATATGTATGAAGCCAGCTTTGACAAGCTGTAATTCATTATGGGCATATCATTCCAGTCCAGACAAATATCAACAGTGACAATTAAGCCACTGGACAGTATACTCCCAGTCTGTAGTGAGTTGTAAATTTTCCCTTGCTTTATACATATCATGTTTTGGTCAAATTTGAATCTGTGGATGCTGTGCACACAGATTGTCATCTATCAAGACACTTCACTTTTGGGGCAAGGTGGCTTATCCTGCTCCCTCTGTGCTAATGTATGAATCCATACATGTTTAGTATGTGAAGGCAACCACTAAAATGCCATTATCTGTCAGCTCTGTGTAAACTGTTCATTGGAGGAAGGTAGCTGCTACACACCAAACCATATATGCACAGCACTGACCAAGTGTAGGTGGACGACTCTGGCCATGTTAAGGTGCGGCTCTGTTGCATTAGGTGCGGCTCTGTGGCATTAGTGCGGCTCTGCGGGAGACTCGCGTATTAGTTAGTTCTAGCGAGATGTCAGCTCAATCATCAATAACATTCACTTCTATATGTACGGAGACGCTAGTTGCCCAGATTGGTAGCATCAGAAGTGATTGAAACCCAACGCACCATGGCGGATTCACTTTGTTTATCTTGGAACCAGTGGCTGCCGGCGGCTCGGAGGCATCGCGGGAGTCTTGGGACTTCGCGGCCCTTCCTGCTACTCACGACACGCACAACATGCACGATGTCAGTTTTACCGACAAAATCGACAAAGCCTTGTCAATGAGGTTTAGCAGCCGGTTCAAGACCTCAACCACTGCGGGCTTCCGACCTACAGAACGTCGCACAACAGAATACATCACAAACCGAATGAACAATATCCACGATGGCACTGGGGTCTTGTCTGACCAAGCAATCAACTCGATCAGGGCTACAGAGGATGTCCAATTGGAGATCATTGATGCTAACCTCTCTGAGAGCCTTGAACATGCCGAGAAATTCGCCAAGTTTTGCGACCTCAATGAGAGCTTAGCCGCTAAAGTCAAGAACTTGGAGGCGACTGTGCCCGTCCGAAACGGCCCGAGCAGGGAATTTGCGGCCGCTCAGCAGGACATTGAGGAGTTGGCGGAAGAGCTTCACATCAAGAAAGGTCGATCTGCCCTGGTGGAGAGATGGCTCGACAAGTGCAAATCGGAGCCAGAGACAACGGAGCAGACAGACATCACACAGCTCCGGCCGGAGAAGGACATGCTGCTGCACCAAGTCACAAATCTCTTGTCAAAGAAGAGCAGCCTGGAATCCAAATTGAGAGCGTTCGAACGCATCATTGAATGACTGACGACTAACCAAGTACATGCGACTCCGGTGCCGAACACCTCCGAACTGCCTCCACACCTATTCGGGATCCGTGGCTCCTCTAAACCAACCTCTGGCGTATTCGAGATCCGTGGCCCCGCTGAGCCAACCCCTGGCCCGTCTGGAAGTCATATCTTCTCTGTCAAGTCATCTAACTATCCGATGTATGAGGGCAAATGAACCTTGGACAATGTCACAGCCTTCCTCTTTGCTTTGGAGGGACACTTCAAGACTGCAGCTCAGGCCATTGGATGGGTCGGCACAACGGGCTGGGGAGAGCAAGCAGTGCTACAATTGAAAGGCGACGCAGCAGTCTGGGCCGTGCACCGCTTCCCAATGAGTGCGCCCATCAAATGGTCCACCTTTTTCACAGAGTTGAAAGCTAAGTTTATTCCGTCCAACACCCTGGACCTGGTCAAACGCAAATGGGAAGAACTGAGCCTAGTGAAGGGAGAACGTGTCACAAAGTTCAACGAGCGTTTCCGTCGCCTTCGTTTGAAATTGTACCTGCTCCAGCCAATGCCCGCCGAAATGTCAGCTGACGCTTATGGATATATGATCGAAAATGGCAACCAGGGAGTTTATAATGACTTGGTTCGTTATGTTGGCATGCGCGATAGGACTCCAACCATCGAACAGCACATGGAACACCTCGCTGCACTGGACACCTCTCTCAACAAGTTTCAATCTGGAAGTGGCCCCAACACTACCACAACTACGAAAGCTTCAGCTAGGAAGATGGACTCCAAGAAACGTGGTACAACTGGCACAGTTGGCCCGGCCAAAGACGACGGCTTGACCTGCTATAACTGTGGCCAGGTGGGTCATATCTCTCGCAATTGCCCAAACTGCGACTTGATCAAGAAGCTACTCAAACAAGCTTTGGTCGGCAGAGATACCCCAAATGCCAAGTCTGGACGCCCCCTTACAGATAAGGAACGGGGAGGTGCACTAACTGGTAGAAAGGAGAGTGGGTGGCTTGTAGAGCAAAAGGAGGCTAAGCAGGAGACAGACAGTGAGGCGGAGAGCGAGATGGAGAGGCTCTCAGACTCGGACTCTGATGCGGGAAATGTCACAGGAGGTCAGTAGCTGCGGATGTACCTCCCATAGAAACACCAACATATATGGTATCGTCAAACAAAAAGGGTGGCAAATTCGTGCCAGATAGTCAATTCAAGTTTTTCACCTGTTACTGCCACTTGACAGTTAGTAAATATATTGACTCAGTGGTCGACCTGCTAAGGTTTAATTGGAGAATAAGATACCAAACGAAAGGAGGATGGTGGAGCAGAAACAAGGGAAGGGTAGTGAAGGACGATGGTGCGTCATAGAACTATGTGGGGCCAAAGTTCATTCAGGAACTAAAATGCCAAGGGGCCGCCCTGCAGGCGAAGGAGGCCGGATGAATGATTGTGGAGATGGCCAATATCAAGACAGAGGATGGCATCGAGAAACGCCAAAGAGTTAAATTGAAACTACGACTCAGTGGGTCATATGTCTGTGAGGCTGAATTTACGATCTATGACGTCAAGGGCTTTGATATTCTGCTACTCAAATGATGGATGCGTGATATCAACCAACGATACCAAATCGACCATGACAGCAATGAAATGTGGATTGCCGATAACCTCTGGGAGGAATGAGAGGATGGCCGAGTACTTGACTTGCCTGGCCTACGCTCCTTGGACGTCGACGAAGAAGTAGTGGAGCAGGCCAAATTCATGAGCATACACATTATACGGAAGGTGGAACTTGAAAACTTGTCTGCCCGCTTGTTGAAACGGGCCTTCTTGATCAAAGTACACCACCGCGGCGATGGCGGTACAGTTCAGACAGACGAACCTCCGGGTGAGTTTCAGGAGATGTTGACAGAATTCAACGGCCTCTTTCGCGGGCCAACATTTGCAAATTCACAGAATGGAAGGCAGGCCGACCTCATTATTATAACAGACCCATATGGCAAATTACTGTTCCGCTCACCATACCGCATCTCCCCTCAGGTAGAAGCAGAGGTTCGGAAGGAGATAGACAACGCGATTTGCTGCTGTTGGATTCAGCCCTCTCGAAGCAATTTTGGCTCACCGGTATTATTTGTGCCAAAGCCTGACGGTACGCTGCGCATGTGCATAGACAATTATGGAGTGAAAGCCATACCCGGCAAGGATCGTTATCCTCTCCCACACATCGAGGATTTACTCAACTCCATGCACGGCTCCTGCAGGTTCACAAAATTTGACTTTGCGGCTGGTTACCATCAAATTTGCATCACCACGGCCGACAGGCAAAAGATGGCCATCACCACTATATCTGGTTTATACGAGTGGCGAGTCTTGCCGTTTAGCCTGGCGAACGCACCCAGCCAGTTCATGTGCATGATGAACAGCATCTTAGAACCAATGAAACGCAAATTCATCGTCATATAACTTGACGATATTGTGATTTACAGCCATACCCTGGCGGAACACGTCGTACATGTCCGAGATGTGCTTACTTTGCTCACAGAACATGATCTCAAGGCCAAACTTGCAAAATGCTCCCGGGCTTGTCAGAAAGTTGATTTTTGCGGCTTTGACATTGACAAGGACGGCATCCACTCCCAGGAGCATAAGACTTGTGCGGTAATGGATTGGCCTCAACCTGAGAACAGTAAGGACGTCAGAGGCTTCCTTGGCCTCACCAGGTACTATAGAAAATTCATTGAACACTACGCTTACATTGCGATGCCGTTGTACACGATTGGCACTCCTCCGAAAGGAAAAGGGGACGTGTGGCGGCAACATGGAGAGCCGAGGAGAGTCAGGCACACTTCATTCGCTTGGGATGGGGAGTGCCAGCATGCTTGTGACACACTCAAAATGGCACTTTGCAATGCTCCTGTAAGGGCACGTACGCCAGCGTTCGGCCTCATAGGCATACGTGTGGTAATTATAGGAATACGGTTGCAAACGTGGATGCGAGTGATACTAGGTGTAGATGTATAGTAAGATTATCGCTAGAGATCTAAGGCTCGTGGCGAGCCGACTATATAGAATGGCCGTTACCCGGCCCCGGGTCACGTGCCGTCATTACAGCTCCGGTCCATGCTTTACCGGACCCCGAAGCCAAATACTGCCTGCACATCGACGCTAGCCATTATGCATTGGGTACGGTGCTCTCCCTCGTGAAAGATAACACAGAGAAAGTAGAGGGTTATTTCAGCCATAAGTTACACAATGCGGAGACACGATACCCTGCATATGGCAGAGAACGATGGGGCATCCAAGATGCAATATTATACTGGAAATTCAACTTACGCGGAGCCGAGCAGCCATTTTTGGTACACACAGTCCATGCAACCTTGTGTTGGATCCTCACAGAACCACACCTCACCGTACGTCAGATGGATATCTTGACAGTCCTAGAGAATGTTGACTGGGAGGTCAAGCACATCCCGGGTGTCAAGAATCAGGCTGCAGACGCATTGTCCCGCCGCCCAGATTTCTGATGGGAGTGATGCAATTCAACGGCACTGGAAGTTACTGTGGCCGGAGAATGGGTTGATGACATCAAGGCGGGCATAATTGATGATAAATGTTTCGGGCCTATTGCACATTCCTTGCCCAATCCAAGTCCCCGCCTCCCGCCATTCACTGCATCCACCAAGGAACGCACATTATCGCCGGCAGCGCAACGATTCTATTTAGAAGAGCATGGCCTACTGCAGTTACGTGGAGATTTGGAAAAGACCAAGGTAAACAAAGCTGCAAGGGCAAGAGAGAAGGAGGAAGACGGAAAGACAGATATGAGAGGACGGTGGTGTATTCCAAGGACAATGCGGCGATGAAATCTCCATGCAGCCCACGACACTCCAGCAGGGGGACACTTTGGTGCTGACCGAACGTACCTACCTGTGAAAGATCGGTAATGCTGCAAGCAATTGTGGCACGATACCCAGCGATACGTTTCAAGCTGTGACTTGTGCCACCGAACCAACCACCGGAGTGGGAAACCCATGGGCCTCCTACAAACACTTCCAATAGCCAAAGGCTGTTGGCAAAGAATTGGCATGGACTTCATAACTGACCTGCTGATCTCAGGAAATGGCCACGACTGCATTGTAACGTGTGTCGACCACATGACAAAAAAAGCACATGGGCGAGCCTGCAAGAAAACAATCGATGCCCTGGGTCTCGCGTGCATATTCATCGACGACATGGTCCGCCCACATGGAGTGCCCCCAGAGGTTGTATCGGACCGCGATGTACGTTTCACAGCAGACTATTCGAGAGAAGTTGGGAGGATTCTGCAGACAAAGCTGCTCATGTCTACGGCATTCCATCCAGAAACGGATGGTCTCTCTGAAAACTCAAACAACACGGTTGTACGCTAATTGTGTGGCTTCGCAACTCACGATCAAGCCAATTCGGATGACTACCTGCCATTCGCAGAGTATGCTAACAATTCCTCAGTACACCGTTCAACCAAGCGGACACCTTTTGAACTCCATCTTGGTTATAAGCCGCCTCTGCTGGTAGACTTAATTGCAGACCTCCAACGACCGCGGGCCAATGAATCAGCGAAAACCTTACAAGGCTGCGAATTTGTTGAACGATTGCAGGGCATTTTGGGAGTTGCCAGGGATGAGCTGCGTGATGCTCAGGATGAACAGACGGCTGAGGCTAATAAGTCACGACGCCCAATTGACCCTGCCATCACCGCTGGTGCGACAGAATTTTCAGATAGAAAGGATTTGCCAATGATATAGGCCAATGTCAACCCCACGCGATGCGAACTACAACACCTCTACATTGGCCCATATGAAATCCTACGAATATGCGGAAACGGCATCGAACTAGATCTCCCAAACGACACGACGATCTATGACACAGTTAACGTCAGCACGCTCAAAGTTGACCACACGGATGATTCCAGGATTGCCTGGCGGCCACCACCTCCGCAGGTACAGACCAGCCGCGCCGGCACAAGTTACGTCGTCGAATCAATCGCAAAACACCGGCCAAGCTCTGACGGAACTAGCTGGGAATACAAAGTGAAATGGGAAGGTTGGGATGAGAAGGATAATACATGGGAGCCAGAGGAGAATATTGCAAAAGCAAAAGAAATGGTGGAGCAGTACTGGAAGGAAATGGGTGGGCGGCCAAAGGCAAAGAGGAAAACGACACGAAAGAAGGCTTGAGGAGCAGGCATTGTGTGGATGATTTAGAGTCACTGCGGAGGCATGGTGGTATTTTAGATCAGGGTGTTTTGTTTCTTCGAGAGGTTTCTCGAAGATGATTGAAGAAGGTTGTGATGTAGGTGGACGACTGTGGTCATGTTACGGTGCAGCTCTGTGGCATTAGTGTGGCTCTGCGGGAGACTCGCATATTAGTTAGTTCTAGCGAGATGTCAGCTCGATCATCAATAGCATTCACTTCTATATGTACCAAGAGGGTATTTGCCCACACCAAGTAGTAACCTCACTCAACTCCAGATTGACTAAGTGGGGTGTTTGGACCAACGTGTTCAAATCCTGATATAGCTTCTGCAAGATCAGACTCCATCAAACAAGCTGAAGCTTGATAGCAGACATCACAAAACACAGATTCTGCTCACTAACTTTGCAGATAAGCCATGGGCAACACCTGCTCACATTGTGTACTGTGCTTACTCAGTGTGGCCGATGTTTTCAATGGTGTTAGTGCATACTGAATGGGATATTGAGTAAATGGATATTTGAACCTCATAAACTAGTATCTGGAAATACAGTATGTCAACAGATTCCAACCAAGTCACAGTGCAATGAGAGAGAATTTTGAATACTCAAGTTCAGAAAAGTACACTTCAAAGTGTGCAATTAACTGTCAGAGTAAGGGGAGTCTCCAGTCCCAGCCTTTGCACTGAATCCAGCATAGCAATTTGACTCTTTGTGCACCTCAATTCCCTGGAACTACATGCACAGAATCATTTCTCTTCCTGCTCTGACATGATGTCTCAGTATGCATTGTTACCATTATCATATATATCTTTCAACCCCTTCCTTCATTTTGAGTAAACTTGGCAGTAAGGAGACTCACAGTGAAATTGAGATTCAACAGTGTGAAATTTGCTACCTATTAGAGGCAATATCTGATTCTGAGTGAGTATTAATGAACCATTTGTTTGCAAGCTTGGCATTGATGAGTGCTTCAATTAATATGATTACTGCTCAATTGTACATCATACTTCTGACGATTGTTTCTCTCCACCTGTGTCTCTCCTGCGTGTACCAAATTCTCTCCCTCCTCCATTAACTGTAACATTGTGTTTAAGTGTATTCTGCAGACACAGCCCAGATGAATGCATGAAAGGGATGCTATGCTTATGATATTGCCTTATAGCCCACTAACATTACTGCAGCACCCTAATACAACAGAATATCATCAACATATGTGTGTCCTTGCAGCAGATATACCACTTATGGAGATTCCTATTTCTCCTCTATTGACAACAAACTCAGTATGAACCCTTACAACTCAGCTATCACTCACAAGGTTCCAAATCTATCGAGTTCTGCAGATCCTCAATACTGTAACAATCATATGCCATGCAGTCACTTCAAATGCTAAAATTTCATGCATAATAACTGTGTATAGTGGAGTCATATGCTGGGGCACATGTTCTCATTCAGGTTCTCAGTGCTCCATTTTGCCAGCACCAAGGGTTAGTTACTATTGAAAAGCATCTTAATATCTCAAGTTTTCGTCCGGTGCATCTGGTTCTATTGTATATGGGTTGACTGAAACTAATTTCCAATTATTGCATCCATACATAGTATTGTGGATAGAAGTGCTGACATTCAGCATAAGAAATTCATATAGTCCAGTGCACCTGAGAACATCCTCAATTGCGATAGGTTACTACCAGCATCAATGATACGGTTAACCATTGAAGTCATCTCTCCACAACCCTCTCGAGGTATGGTTTGAAGTGCATCCACCTTGATCGTGTGCAACACTTTGTCCTATATTTCCCATAATTGTATTGCACCTAATCATATATTTAATGGTTATACACTGTCTCCTACATTCCCCAACTGTCTATCTTTATTTACCCAAATAGAACCCACACCCCACCAGGTGAGGAATCAATATTTACTGAAGAATCATGAAGCAAATTTTGACAGAGCATATGCTTGCAATAAAACAGCCAATCTGCATTGCCCATCAAATGATTACCATGAGACCATCTACCTTCATTCATTGAACTTAGTATGACTAATGTTCCCGATTTCATGAATGACAGCGGATGATGATATTGATTACCCCCTAAAGTTGACATACTAATAACTGAAGATTGGTACTATTCAACAACAGTTGGTGGCTGCAGCTAGTGTTAGCTAGGGTTGTGAACCATCGCTTTGGGTACCGGTCCAGGTCTGAACCAAACTGCCAGCAAATTGGTGGTCCGGGTTGTCAATAGACCCGAACCGTCGATTTGGGTACGGTTCAATGGATATCTCCCTTCCTGTCTAATTGGGTGGGTTGTCAGCTGTTTCTTCCAGCAGGTCCATCTGTGAATACATATAATGCACTTCCCTTTGCAACATGATAATAGTACTCAATCAGAATTGATTATTTGACATCCAGGAATCACATTTTGCATGTTTTGCTAGTTGCGATATCAATACTATTTGAATTCGTGTTTTTCCTTTAATAATTTGTATTTCTGACCATGGAGGAGGTCAATAGTTCTAATATAAGCTCAAATATCCATGTGATGCCTTCATTACCCAATATGCATCACCAGAAATTGATGATGCTCAGTTGACGCTAGGTTGACGGTCATTTTTCAGAATGGGGCCATGACCGTGTCACTTTCTCCTTTACCTATAAAGGCTGCCAATACATTGGTTATGGATAACAGCAAGCAAATCACTTACCAATTACCTTATTTACAAGACCAAGAATTGTTGAGGCTCCATTGATGCTCATTTTCAGAATGGGGATATGACCGTGTCACTTGCTCTTTTGCTGATAAAGGCTGCCAATATGTTGGTTACGCATAACAGCAAGCATATCCCTTTCCTATTACCTTACTTACATTACCAAAAATCATTGATGCTCTGTTGACATTCAGTTTAAGGTGGTATCGACATCGTCAGTAACCATATTGCAAATAAAGACGGCCAATCTTCAACTATGTGTAAATGCCATAGCACAACTCTTGGATTATACAAGATGCAATGCCCAAAATCATTGACGCTCTGTTGACGCTATGTTGACGCTCATTTTCAGGTGTAGCGATATTGACACTAACCATATTTCCCATCAATGTGGCCAATTCTTCAATTATGGGTAAATGCCATAGCTGAGCCCTTGGATGATACAAGATGCAACACCCAAAGTCATTGACGCTGTGTTGACACACTGTTCACGCTGTGTTGACTATCGGTTAACGCTCTGTTGATGCTCTGGTGACCCTCTGTCCGCGCACATTTTGAGGTGTAGCGACATTGACACTAACCATATTGCCCAAGAAGGTGGCCAATACTTTGATTATGGGTAGATGCCGTAGCACAGCCCCTGGATTATACAAGATGCTACACCCAAAATCATTGACGCTCTGTTGATGCTCTGTTGACGCTCTGTTGATGCTCTGTTGACACTCGGTGAATGCTCTGTTGACGCTCTGTCGACGCTGTGATGACCCTGTGTTGACGCCGTGTTGACCCTCTGTTGATGCTCTGTTGACCCTCTGTTGACGCTCTGTTGATGCTCTGTTGGAGCTCAGTTGACGCTCTGTTGACACTCTGTTGACCCTCTGTTGATGCTCATCTTTAGCTGGTAGCGACATCGACACCAACCATATTGTCCATACAGACAGCCATTACTTTGATTATGGGTAAATGTCATGGCACAGCCCATGGATTATACAAGATGCAACACCAAAAACTGTGGATGCTCCGTTGACGCTCCGTTGACTCTCCTTTGAAGCTCATTCTCAGAATAGGGTTGTGATCATGTCACTTTCTCTTTTACCCATAAAGGCTGCCAATACATCAATTAGGGATAACAGCAAGCAAATCACTTCCCAATTAACTTACTTAGAAGACCAAAAATCATTGATGCTCCGTTGACGCTCATTTTCCGAATGGGGCTGTTACTATGTCGCTCTCTCCTTTGCCTATCAAGGCTGCCAATAAGTTGCTTATTGATAACAGCAAGCAAATTGCTTCCCAATTAACCTGCTTACAAGACCAACAATCATTGCCACTGCGTTGATGCTCATTGTCAGATTGTGGCTGTTACCGTGTCACTGTCTCCTTTGCCTATAAAGGCTGCCAATGCATTGATTATGGATAGCAGCGAGCAAATCACTTCCCAATTAGGTTGCTTACGTGGCCAAAAATTGTTGACACTCCATTGACGCTCATTTTCAGCTTGTGGCTATTACCGTGTCGCTGTCTCCTTTGCCTATAAAGGCTGCCAATACGTTGATTATGGATAGCTGTGAGCAAATCACTTCCCAATTTAGATGCTGACAAGTCCAAAAATCATTGACACTCCATTGACACTCGTTTTCTGAATGGGGCTGTTACCGTGTCACTCTCTCTCTCGCCTAGAAAGGCTCCCAATACGTTGGTTATGCATAACAGCGTGCAAATGGCCTCCCAATCAACTTTCTTACAAGACCAAAAATCATTGTCAGTCCATTGACTCTCATTTTCAGCATGGGGCTGCAACCGTGTCGCTTGGTCTTCTCCCAATCAAGGCGGCCAATACGTTTGTTATGAATAACAGCGAGCAAATTGCTTTCCAATTAACCTACTTACAAGACCAAAAATCATTGATGCTCCATTGAAACTCCCATAATCATGTCCTAACTGTTGTTGTATGGGTAATAATTTTGTACAAATAATCGTATAGTCATTATTGACAGCCAATGTATAATTTGTATGAATACTCAGTTGCATCCAAAAGCTTTGTGGCTTCTCAATTTCTCATCCACTGATGCACATTTTCTGTGAGTGATGGATAATGTAGCGCTGTCACATTCCAGCGCTTTCAGCTGGCAATTTACCGCATGTAGATCCATACACTAATTTTTCATTCATATAGCCCAACATCCTCACTTTGCCGTATGCAGTTCCTTCTCTTCGATTTGCATGACCTACCATAAACAATTTCCAAAATGTTGACCATGTGCACCAGGTCTGATTGCAGAGTGATATAGTTGGATGTATGGATGATTGCAACATGATGGTGGTCATTAATACAGTTTCGCATCGCGCATTGACCGCTCTTTTTATGACGTCTATGCCATCACTGACATAAATCTTGTTAGTAAATTTTTTCTCCAATTTACATTGCGCATTCTCACATATCTGAAAGAGGCAGGACAATATTACGTTGATCAATCATCAATCAACTCGGTTTGTAGTCCAGAACTTTTGTATGGCCTGTATGGCTCTTGCACAAGCACAGACGAATTGTCATGTCTCACAATGTGGTCACTGAAATCAAAAAAATGCTGACACGTAGCGAAATAGGTACACCAATTACTGTTCATGGAGATATGTCGTCAATGATCACAATTTGTGCAGGTAGTGTACAGATGACAATTAAGCTATTACAATATGTTCATTTGAATCCAATTCCCATATGGTAATTATCTAGGGAGGTTATATTCAAGGGTGAAAGCGTACAGGTTGAACAGGCTTCAATTTCTGAATCGGTGACGAATTAGGTACTGCACTTGGTGTGAGAGCCGAGATGCGTATGTGAGACTGTGGTTTCCCCGATGCAAATCTCATATGTCTACTTTCTGCTTGTGAAGTTCCTTGCGGCATTGCCATTTTCCGCTGGCACTATCAAGTATCTCCATCAGCTCTCTAAATGATGTCATCGCAGTAGCAGGGGCAAACAGATCCATTTGCGGCTTAATGACTGCCTTAACTGTCAATGTGGCTGTTCTGTACTTCAAATCTTACTCATGATGCAACACGAACAATTGTTCGCACTCAACTTCGGGATGTTGCAGGGAGCATGTCTCTGCTTGTTTTGATTATTGAGGCGGCCAATAGAACAAACAAAGACAATGATGTGCCAAAGTTAATATTGAGCACATGACAGTAGCATATCTGAATGTGACCATATATAGAAAAATCCGAAAACTAGATCTGGAGATTGGAACCGATGGGTATAGGCAGACCAGGCAGACCCCACGGGTTGATGGGTATGGGTACGGGTCTGGCGTGCCACTCAGCTGCAGGTTAGGTTTTCGGACTGGTATGGAACCGAACCGAACCATGTTTTCAGTACTAACCCGGACCACTGGCAGGTCCCCCGGACCCGATGCTAACACTAGCTTCAGCTCATGGAACTACTCTCTATTGTTGCCAGTTGGGTTTGGGCTCTGAGACTGAGCTTCAGATCCAGGTCAAGAAGGCCATATTTGATGATGCTTATCCCTCAATAGTGATGGATAATAAGAAATCATGGTTCACCCAAATGGAAATTTTGGATTGTATTTCACTTTAATTCTGCTTCACCACCAATAGCATGGGGCGCCACCTAGTGTTAGCAACGGGTCTGGGATACCCGCCAGCGGTCCGGTTTCGGACCGGAAAAACAGTTCAGTTTGGTTCAAGAACCGTCCAAAAACCGGACCCGCAGCGTCTTGGCAGGCCAAAGCCGGACCCATACCCGTCAACCCGCGGGTTTTGCGGGGTTTGGCTAGACCCGTTGGTTCAAATCACCGGTTCTGTGTTTCGGGTCATTCTATTTATGGTCGCATTTAGATACCCTACTGTTAATCGCAATATATTAACTTTTGCACATCATTGTCCTGTTCGGATGAATCGGCTGCCTTTATAACTAAAAACAAGAGAGACACACTCCTTGCCCCATCCTGAACATGATAGTCAACAGCGCGTCAATGATGTTTGGTCTTGCATCATGAGTAATCTAGATGGTGATTGGATGCAAACGATCATAAATGAGGTATTGGCCGTATTTCAACCCAAAAGAGAAACAATCACGCTTGCTGCCCCATTCTGAAAATGAGCGTCAACGGAGGGTCAACGATTTTTCGTCCTGTAAGTCAGGTTATGAAAATGTGAATTAATCATTGTCATCTATAATCATTGTATTGGCCGCCTTTTTAGGCAAAAGAGAATGCTACACTCTCCATGCCCCATCTTGACAATGAGCATCAACAGAGTGACAATGATTTTTGGTCTTGAATCTTGGGTAATCTTGGTGGTAAATGATCGTAGACATCTATAAACAAGGTTTTGGCAGCCTTTCTAGGCTGATAAGCAAGAGGTCATCCCGCAACAGCCTCCCAGACAATCGCAACTTAATTCATTCTCAATGCTGCAACTCAGTGATCCTAAACATTTTAGTCCATAAAACCAGTCAAAACTCCATATATAGACATTAGTGGCTATCTCGCGCATTGATTAACCATCCTGCAAGGCCAAAAATTGTTGACCCTCCGTTGATGCTCATTTTGCCACAGACGTATCCGCATTATGCAACTAGTTTCTTTGGCATAGATTATCAACTACAGTGTTCTGACAGTCGTTCTATCCGTTTCATGTATGTTTTCATTATCACAACATTGTTCTTTCATTGTGCATATAAATGTATCCTTTAAAATATACAGTAATGTGTCCGACCCATTACTTTCAATCAATTCTCGTCCCCACCCTCAGATTCGCCCAAAAGCCTGTTGTCATCTGCAAAATCAATGTCAGCGGTATTTCCACGCAGAAGATAGTGTACTCAGCAAAGCTGGAATAAAATCTTTATCGCGCTTGCTTTCCTTGGCAAATGCATTATGATTGAAAAATTGAGTTTTTGGAAGTGGAGAATGTATATACATACACCTGGATGGCATACCTTCTATTTCATAACTTTCGTTTCCCTCAGCGTCACCTGGGGGCGCAGGTGGCGTTCCGGGCGGAGGTGCCGCCAGTTCTGGAGGAGGTGCGGCAGTTCCTTTGTGCCTCGAGCGGGTCACCGGATTCTTTGCTGTACCATTTTGGCATGGAAGGCAGCCTGCCGAACGATGTTTGTAAACCATTGCCGGATGTCTTTCCGTCACAGCCTTCACCTTCTGATGCCCAGGAAACTCAACTCCTCGCTTCTTCTTTTCTCGGACTTCGGTGCCAGGTTTCTTAATTAGTTGTTGCGTTTCCTCTATTGTGGCGCGCGAAAACCCGCCTTTAGCCATTTTCGCCATATTCAACGCCAGGCGCATGTCGGACTGTTCCAGCTGTACCCGACCTCCTTGCCTCGCCATAGTTGCAGACATGTTGAAAACCATCAAGAAATTAGTTGCTTCTTCTTAAACAAAGCTTCGGCTATTACCTCAACCATATACGACTCCGTAGCCTCCTCTAGAGTCTCTAAAGCCTGTTTTGTCCACTCCTGGGGACCTTTATCACGAAATTCGTCCGTGAAAATCCCAGCGCTGACTACATCATGATGTTCGATTTTGCGGACCGTGCGGATAAATGCGTTCGTCGACCATGGAGGTTTGCGATTGCGGGTAGCGATACATTGGTCACGGAGCTCTCTACTAACACCAGCTGTACATCATATTGTTAGTTGACCGCCTTCTATATCGATATGGAGCTACTCACATCCGATAGTATGCTGGTGCCTATTATTGCTGCATCCGGTTATACGTACTGTTTTTAAATGTGCGTCCTGGGCCATATTGTTGTTGGCTGCGCTTGCAGCGTCGCGGTGGACTAACTGGTGTCTTTGTTGCAGCTGTGTCTCAACCAGGGGCGCATTGGATGAAGCGCCCGCCGTTCGGCTCGATTCAGATTGTATCACACCGGGCTTAGGTGTTTGTGGAGCCATGACTTGCTGTTGTGGAAAAGGTGAGGAAGATGATAACGAAAAGTGGAAAGTCCTGAGGAATATATAGTAAGCTA
>Ga0307515_10000198_pt1 | contig 147738 bp, 137 predicted proteins | sample 17_EM_MG_FD_194513 | JGI IMG/M metagenome (GOLD analysis project Ga0307515, IMG submission 194513) | Populus trichocarpa ectomycorrhiza microbial communities from riparian zone in the Pacific Northwest, United States - 17_EM | ecosystem: Host-associated > Plants > Roots > Unclassified... | reverse complement strand
TAACTGCGTTGCATCCCGAAAAGACAGTCAAGACAGGCCTGCCATGACCACGCAAAAAACCATCGCCAACACGCTCCGCATCGCCGTCGCCCAGCTCAATCCGACCGTGGGGGATGTCGCCGGAAACCTCGCCAAGGCGCGCGAAGCCCGCGCCGACGCAGCGCGGCATGGGGCCGACCTGCTTTTGCTGACGGAACTGTTCATCTCCGGTTATCCGCCGGAGGACCTGGTGCTGAAGCCGGCTTTCCTTCGCGCCTGCCGCAAGGCGATCGATCAACTGGCCGCCGAGACTGCCGATGGCGGGCCGGGCGTCATCATCGGCTTTCCGCGCCAGGACGAGACCGGCCGCTACAATTCCATCGCCGTGCTGGATGCGGGGACTGTGATTGCCGTGCGCGACAAGGTCGATCTGCCGAATTATGGCGAGTTCGACGAGAAGCGGGTCTTCGACCCGGGTGCGATGCCGGGACCGGTCAATTTCCGCGGCGTGCGGCTCGGCATTCCAATCTGCGAGGATATCTGGGGCGATCTCGGTGTCTGCGAGACGCTTGCCGAAAGCGGCGCCGAAATCCTGCTGTCGCCGAACGGATCGCCCTACTATCGCGACAAGATCGACGTCCGCCACCAGATCGTCATCAAGCAGGTGATCGAGACCGGCCTTCCCATGCTCTACGCCAACCAGCTTGGCGGCCAGGACGAGTTGGTGTTCGACGGAGCGAGCTTTGCCGTCAATACGGACAGGCTGCTGGCTTTCCAGATGAGCCAGTTCGAGGAGGCCGTGTCCATTTCCGAATGGACGCGCGAGGCGGATCAATGGATTTGCGGCAAGGGGCTGATGTCGCGCCTGCCGGAAAAGGAGGAGGCGGACTACCGCGCCTGCATGATCGGCCTGCGCGACTACGTCAACAAGAACGGCTTCAAGAATGTCGTTCTGGGCTTGTCCGGCGGTATCGACTCTGCGATCTGCGCCGCACTTGCCGTCGATGCGCTGGGCGAGGAGCGGTTGCGCACGGTGATGCTGCCCTATCGCTACACGTCAATGGATTCCTTCAAGGATGCCGAGGATTGCGCCAAGGCGCTGGGCTGCCGCTATGACGTGATTGCTATCGAGGAGCCTGTGCAGGGCTTCATGAACGCGCTGGCCGATACGTTCGAAGGCACCGAGCCCGGCATCACTGAGGAAAACCTGCAGAGCCGGGCCCGCGGCGTGATCCTGATGGCGCTGTCCAACAAGTTCGGTTCCATGGTGGTGACGACCGGCAACAAGTCGGAAATGTCGGTCGGCTACGCCACGCTTTATGGTGACATGAACGGCGGCTTCAATCCGATCAAGGACCTTTACAAGATGCAGGTCTATTCGCTCTCGCGCTGGCGCAACACAACCGTTCCTCCCGGTGCGCTTGGTCCGTCCGGCGAGGTTATCCCGAAGAATATCATCGACAAGGCACCATCGGCAGAACTGCGGCCGAACCAGACCGACCAGGATTCGCTGCCGCCCTATCCGGTGCTCGATGATATTCTCGAATGCCTGGTCGAAAAGGAGATGAGCACGGAGGAGATCGTCGCGCGCGGTCACGACGAGCCGACGGTGCACCGGATCGAGCATCTGCTCTATATTGCCGAGTACAAGCGCCGCCAGTCCGCGCCGGGTGTGAAGATCACGCGGAAAAATTTTGGCCGCGATCGCCGCTATCCGATCACCAATCGCTTCCGCGACCGCTGAACATCCGGAAAGAGACGCCATGCGCAGCTCCGTTGAAATTTTCGATATCAAAACCGGGGAGGCGCGTGTCGTCTGGCAGACGGATGATCTGGTCGAGGCGCCGAATTTTGCGCCGGACGGCCAGTCGCTGATCATCAACGGCGACGGGCTGCTCTACAGCCTGCCGCTGGCCGGCGCAGAGCCAGTGCTGATCGACACCGACTTTGCCGTCAACTGCAACAACGACCACGGCATTTCGCCGGATGGTGCGACGATCGTCATCAGCGACAAGACAGAATTCGGCAAGTCGACCATCTATACGCTGCCGGCGGGAGGCGGTGTGCCGAAACAGGTGACGCAGAACCTGCCATCCTACTGGCACGGCTGGTCGCCGGACGGCCTGACGCTCGCCTATTGCGGCATTCGCGACCAGGTTTTCGATATCTACACGATCCCGGTTACGGGCGGCGAGGAAACCCGGCTGACGTTCGGAGAAGGGCGCAATGACGGCCCCGACTATGCGCCGGACGGGCAGTGGATCTATTTCAATTCCAGCCGCACCGGCCGCATGCAGATCTGGCGCGTCCGGCCCGACGCGTCCGAGGTCCAGCGCATCACCGACAGCGAATTCGGCGACTGGTTTCCGCACCCGTCTCCAGACGGAACCAATCTCCTCGTCCTGTCCTATGACGGCGACGTCTTCGATCATCCGCGCGACCTTGATGTCCGCCTGCGGCTGATGGACCCGGATGGCGGCAATGCCCGCGTGCTGTTGAACCTGTTCGGCGGGCAGGGCACGATCAACGTCCCCTGCTGGTCGCCAAGCGGCCAGGCTTTTGCCTTTGTGCGGTATGAGCCTGGGCCCTGACGCGCCTGCATCGGCCGCTGTCGCCTTTTGACAACTCAGGGTTAACCAAGCCGGAAGTTTTCATGATGCTCTGATTGCAAATCTCAAGTGCATTTCCCATTCTCTGGTTGAACGGGGGAGTGTGTGTTGGGCAGGGAAAAACACAGGATAGCCGTCCTCATTGATGCGGAGAACGTATCGCATCTGCATGCAAAGGCCATATTCGAGGACATCGAGATGGGCGGAGCAAGCATCGTGCGGCGCGCATTTGGCAACTTCGTCAGCGGCCACGGCAAGGGATGGCTCGGTTCTGCGGGGAAGTTTGCGCTTGATCTCGTACAGGTGATCAGCACATCGAATGGCAAGAACGCATCCGACATTCGATTGGCGATTGATGCCATCGAGATCCTGCGGTCGGCGGACGTCGATCATTTCTGTCTTGTGTCGGGTGATAGCGATTTCACGCCGCTGGCCGTACATTTGCGGGCCGCTGGGATGATGGTGACCGGATATGGAGGACCGCGGGTCTCCGATCATTTCCGCGAGGCGTGCAACCGCTTTGTCATCCTGCCGCCGACGAAAACCGCAAAGGCCGCTCCACCGCCTATCGTTCTGCCGCCCATCGCAGCCGTGATTAGCCGGGGCGTTGCTGGCAGAGCTGCCGTCGATGTCAAGCGATTGCATGGCCTGGTTCGAGATATATCGGAGGCGATGCCTACGGACGCTGCGGGCTGGCTTGCCGCCAGTACGCTTGGATCGGAGCTGCGCCGCAACGATCGGACGTTCAGCGTGAAAACCTATGGTTCCGCCTCGCTTGGCAAAGCGCTGAAGCAACTGCCGGGCATATGCCTTGAGCAACGGGACAAAGGCCTCTTCTACAAGTTTCGGAAAGGCGCCTCTCCATCGAAAACCGCGCCAATAGCCCGGCTGTCCGTCGTTGCCTATTAATCCTTTCCCAACCAGCTTGTTTAAATGAAATTTCCGTTTTTCTGCGTATGCTTTCCCTAATTTAGCGGCATTGGTCCATGGGGCCTTGCACGCGTTAGGGGACAAGGGGCAACGGGATGTGGGCTCAGGACAGACGCGGTGGAGGCAGGGCTGTTCTCGGCATTCATCTTGCCTGTGCCGTCGTTGCCGTTCTCCTCGTCGCCAGCCTGGCTTTCGTGCTCGATCGCTCCGTATTCGAAGCCAATCGTTTCGGGTTGTCGTCAGAGCGCAAGCTGATCGCCAGCGAATTGCAGCACCAGACCGATGCCGTCGTTCAGTATCAGGCCGAATTGTCCTTCTGGGACAAGACCTACGCCCAGATCAAGGCCGGGAGGTTTACCGAAACCTTTGTGACCGAAGAAGTCATCGACTGGCTCTGGGAGGATTTCGGGTTCTCGTGGATGATCTTCACCGGTCTTTCAGGACAGCCGATGCTCGCCGTTCATGATGGCGAAGAGGTTTCGCAGCCGGCCGGCGGGGCAACGCTCAAATGGGTGGCGGATCTTCTGAGGGAGGCGAATGCGCACTACGAGGCGGCCCTGACGGCGAATGGCAGGGGATGGCGGATTGCCGCCGCAGCAAAGGATCGTGACGGCCTTACAGCGCCTGTTCCAAATATTCACGCGACCGACCTGCGCATGATCGACGGTACGATGAGCATCGTCGTGGTGCAGGCCGTCGTTCCCGAAGCGCTGGAGATTGAAGCCGGTCGGCGAGAGCCGGTTTTTATGGTGACGGTGAAGCCCTTCACCCGGAAAATGCTTGTCAACATGCAGCAGCGGCTTTCCATCGGCAATCTGGTGTTTCAGCCGCTCAGCCGGGTGTCCGCCGGATCCATTCACGTGCCGCTCGGCGATTGCGCCCGATCCGACTGCATGGTGGCGGCCTGGACACCGCGGGCGCCCGGCAGCTTCGTGCGATCCGAAACGCTGCCGAGCGTTCTGGCCATAGCAACGGCCGGTGCCTTGCTGATGGCTTTCATCGCCGCCCGTTTCGGTCGCGTGTTTTCGGCGCTCCAGAAAAGCGAGGCGGAAAACGGATATATGGCCAAACACGACCGGCTGGCCGGGCTGCTGAACCGCAGCGGCTTCGACGATGCCCTGAATGTCGCGGTGCAATCGGTATCGACACGGCCATTCGCCTTGCTCTGCATCGATCTCGACAAGTTCAAGGCGGTCAACGACATGCACGGCCATCCGGCCGGTGATGCGGTCTTGAAGACGATCGCCTCGCGCTTTGCTGCCCGGATCGGTGACGCAGGCATCGTGGCCCGTCTGGGCGGCGACGAATTCGCGGTCATTCTGCCGGACCGTGCTGATCCGGAAGTCGTCGCCATTGCCAATGGGCTGGTGGTCGACACGCAGGTGCCGATCCCGTTCGAGGGGCAGATTCTACGGGTTGGCGGCAGCATCGGCGTTGCCTTCGCGCCCCGGCACGGGCAGATGCCGCGTGACCTTGTACCGCAAGCCGACCGGGCGCTTTATCTGGCGAAAAATCGCGGCCGCAATCGGGTGCAGACTGTGGATGATCTGACAGACAATGTCGAAGCGGCGCAGGCCGGCCAAGCCGCCTGATCGACCCCTCATCCGATCTGCGCCGGAATATTATAAGGCGTTACGATCTCCACCGTGGAAAGCTTAGAACCCTGCGCCGGCAAGGCGCGATGGCGATGCAGGATGGCGCGGAAAACCGTACGGACATCCGTCTTCAGGTCATGATGGAGGACGAAGTGAATGTCGCCCTGGCGCAGCAGCGCAAGGTTCCCGGCATCGAGATCGTGCGCGACGTAGATGCAGCAGGTGCGGCCGGCTGCCTTGAAGGCGGCGACCACAGCGCGGTTTCCGCCGCCGATCGAATAGGCGGCATTGATCGCCGGATGGCCGGCCAGCGCCTGCGCGGCGAGGGCGCCGGTTGCCTCGTCCTTGCCGAAACCCTCGCTGATTTCGACCAGGCTGACATGCGGATAGCGGTGGCGTAGCGTCCGACGAAAGCCGATCTCCCTTTCCTCCTCGCCGCGAAACCGGCTGCTGGACAGGGTGACCAGCACGGTCGCCGGAACGCCGGCGAAACGTTCGCCGATCAGATAGGCTGCGGTTTCGCCGGCTGCGCGATTGTCGGCACCGGCATAGGCCGTGCGCGGCGCATTCGGCAGGTCGGTGACAAGGGTCACCACCGGAATGCCGGCCTGTTCGAGCCGCGCGACCGCAAGGCTGATCTCCGGCACGTCCGGAGCCTTCAGTACGATGCCATCGGTGCCGCGCAGGCGGATTCGGTCCAGTCGGTTCACGATGTCCTGCGGACGCATCATCTCCGCAAAATGAAAGCGTGAGCGGAAGACGGTCGGCATGAAGGTCATGGCTTCGCCTTCGAAGGCCTCTCGCACCGTTTCGGTAAAACGCTCCGGTGCTTCCATGACGACGTCGATGGCAAATTTCCGGCCCTGTACTTCGAGGCCACCCTGTTGTTTCTCAAGTTCTCCGATTGCCGCGCGCACACGCTGTTCCGTCTGTCGGCGCACGCCTGCGCGGCCGTTCAGGACCCGGTCAACGGTGGCCGTCGAAACGCCGGCCTGAAAGGCGATGTCCTTGACCAGAAAATCATGCGCCATGGGATGGGCCAATCTGATGGTTTTTTGATGGATTCCTGCTCTATATCAGATCATGCCCCGGCGTATAGTCCCGTCATCGGACGCATCCAACGGGAGGAAAAGGGATGAAGACGGACAATGGCGCAAAACAGCGCAGCGACAGGGTCTGGTTGACCGAGGCAGCCTGCGACATCGAGGATTTTCGTGCGCTGGTCGAACGCAATACATCGCTTGCGGACTATCCCCATGCGATGGCCGTGGAAAAGAACGTGCTGATCTATGACAGCAAGCAGGTGATGGCGGCGGCGCAAGCGCCGGAGGGGCGCCGTGCCGTGCTTGCGGAAATCTGCGATGCCTTTGCCACCGGACCGGGCGTCATCGTCATCAAGCAGGCCTATTCCGACACGGGCATCATCGATGCGGCCAGTGACATTTTCGACAATATCATCAACGAGCAGCACCGGACGAAGACGGGTGGCGGCGATCATTTTGCCAAGCCCGGCGCCAATGACCGCATCTGGAATTCACTCGAAAAACACTGCCTGAGAGATCCGGAAAATTTCGCCGCCTATTACGGCAATGCGCTGATCGCGCTGGTCAGCGAGGCCTGGCTTGGCCCGAGCTATCAGATGACGGCGCAGGTCAACCGCGTCAATCCGGGCGGGGCCGCACAATCGGCGCATCGCGATTATCATCTCGGCTTCCAGACGTCTGACATCATCGAGCAGTTTCCGGCGCATGTGCACCGCCTGTCGCCAGTGCTGACCCTTCAGGGTGCGGTCGCCCATTGTGACATGCCGCTTGAAAGCGGGCCAACGCTGTTCCTGCCGTTCAGCCAGACCTACGAGCCAGGCTATCTGGCCCTCAAGCGCCCGGAATTCCGGGACTATTTCGATCGGCATCATGTGCAATTGCCGCTTGAAAAGGGCGATCTCGTCTTCTTCAATCCGGCGCTGTTCCACGCCGCTGGCACCAATCGCTCCGAAGGCATCAAGCGGGTCGCCAACCTGCTGCAGGTCTCGTCGGCCTTCGGCCGGGCGATGGAAACCGTGAACCGCGAGCGGATGAGCGGCGTGCTGTACCCGGCTCTGAAAGCCATGCTGGCGGATGGCCGGCTGTCGGGGGCGGAGGCCGACAATGCCATCGCTTCCTGTGCGGAGGGCTATTCCTTCCCGACCAATCTCGACCTTGACCCGCCGGTCGGCGGTCTTGCGCCGAAAACCCAGGCGCAGTTGATGCGCGAAGCGCTGGCTGCGGGCTGGGAGGCGCCGGCCTTTATCGAAGCGCTGGCGAAGCAGTCTGCGAAGAAGCTCAGCTGAACCGGGCAGGACCACCTGGACACCTTCCATCCGCTCGCCGGACGGAAGGTGTCCGCGTTTGAACACAATGGAGGAGAGACAATGACCACGAATTATGGGCGTCTGGACGGAAGGATCGCCATCGTTACGGGCGGAACACAGGGCCTGGGCGCAACGATCGCCGGGCTTTTTGCCGAAAGAGGTGCGGCCGGAATCGTGATCTGCGGCCGCAATGCCGGCAAGGGCGAGGCCAAGGCGACCGAAATCGAAGGGGTGACCGGGACCAAGGTGGTCTACGTTCAGGCGGATCTTGAAAAGGTGGAGGACGCCGCAAAAGTGGTTGCCGCCTGCGACGCGGAATTCGGCCGCGTCGATGCGCTTGTCAATGCTGCAGCGATTACCGACCGCGGCACCATTCTCGATACCAGTCCGGAACTCTTCGATCGCATGTTCGCGGTCAATGTGCGCGCGCCGTTCTTCCTGATGCAGGAGACAATCAAGGTCATGCGCCGGGAGAAGATCGAAGGCACGATCGTCAATATCGGTTCGATGTCGGCCAAGGCCGGCCAGCCCTTCATCAGCGCCTATTGTGCGTCCAAGGGTGCGCTGGAGACACTGACCAAGAACACGGCCTATGCGGTGCTGCGCAACCGCATCCGTGTCAACGGGCTGAACATCGGCTGGATGGCCTCCGAAGGCGAGGACCGCATTCAGCGGGAATTCCATGGCGCACCCGCCGACTGGCTGGACAAGGCCGCCGCCAGCCAGCCGTTCGGCCGTCTGGTCGATCCCGCCGAGGTCGCGCGCGCCTGCGCCTATCTGTCATCGCCCGAATCCGGACTGATGACCGGCTCGGTCATCTGCTTCGACCAGTCGATCTGGGGTGCCTATGACGGATCGCCGCATCCGGACGCACCGATCTGAGCAAAACCAACCCGTGGCCGGCGGCCTTGCTTTCAGCCGGCCGCTATGGCCATATCGGTCCTGTCAGGTGCCTGCGCAAGCAGGAGAATCGGGAATCCGGCGAACTTCCGGAACGTGCCCAACGCTGTGACGGGGACGATCGTGCCAGAAGGTTCGAGCATTTGCGCGAACCTTGCCACTGGGCCCGCAAGGGGCCGGGAAGGCGGCATAATCGGTTGATCCGAAGTCAGAAGACCGGCCTGACAGGATAGACCGGACCCGTATGGACGGCGGGAGGTTTCGCATTGTTGGGGGATCAAACGATGCAACCGAAACGCAGCGACCACATGGTCGAGGCGCAGGCCTTTTCCTGCGAAGACAGAGACGCCGTCTATCGCGCAATCGAGACCCGCCGCGACGTACGCGATCAGTTCCGGGCGGAACCGATCGCTGACGATGTCGTGCGCCGGCTTCTCTCCGCTGCCCACAGCGCACCGTCCGTCGGCTTCATGCAGCCCTGGAATTTCATTCTGGTCCGCGACGTCGAGACACGAAGGCGCGCCCATACGGCGTTCAGCGAGGCCAACGAGGAAGCCGCGCAGATGTTTGAAGGCGCTGCACAGGACAAATATCGCGCGCTCAAACTCGAGGGCATCCGCAAGGCGCCGCTGAGCATCTGCATCACCTGCGATCCGACGCGCGGCGGCAGTGTCATTCTCGGGCGCACGCACAATCCGCGCATGGACGCCTATTCGACGGTCTGCGCCGTGCAGAACCTCTGGCTCGCTGCCCGGGCGGAAGGCGTCGGCGTCGGATGGGTCAGCATTTTCCGGGATCGCGATATCCGCGACATTCTCGGCATTCCCGATCATGTCGAGATCATCGCCTGGCTCTGCCTCGGCTACGTGGACACGCTCTATGCGGAGCCGGAACTGGCGGTAAAAGGCTGGCGACAGCGCCTGCCGCTGGATGAATTGGTCTTCGAGGGCCGCTGGGGGACGGGCGCTTCCGCCGGTTGAGGGATCAGTTGCTCTGGACCTGCTGGTAGCCGGGACCGGTCGGATGCCTGAGATCGATCGCCGATTCCTGCGGTGGCAGGAAGGTCGGGCCGACGACCCGGACCTTGGCATCCTGCGGGTTGTAGGGCCTATCCTCGACGATGATTGCGGCCTTCTCTTTTCCCGAGGACGTGGTGACGGCGATGATCGATGTTCCGTCCGCTGGAACGCTTTGTTTGGCGCTCACGCGCTGTTCGACGCCGAAGCCGGAAATCGTGGCCGGCTTGCATCCACATTGTCCGGCCTGGCGAAGATCGCGGGTGCGATAGGCAAAGGCCGTCGGCAGGTGGGTATAGGGCTGGCCGGTCACGGCCGAGACCATCTGGTCGGTCTCTTCCGTCGCGAGCGAATGATAATAGAGTTCGGTCTCCGAGCCCGGGCAGCGGCGTTCGCAGGCAGCGGCATCGCGCTGGAAATCGGCCGGCGTCGCATTCGACGAGATCGGGAAGAATGCGCCGTCGCAGGTGCGGACGCACATGGTTCGCAGGCTTCCGTTGCCGTCGATCGCCGGAATGTCGAGATCGACGACGTCCGCGCTGCCGCGCAGCATCGAGAATGTCTCTCCGGCCTTCGGAATGTCACTGAGGATATTGCGATGGATGTCAGGCTCCGAAGCCGAGGCGTTGATGACGTCCTCCTGTCCCTCGGAGCAGCGATTGACATCCAGTGCGGCGAGTATCCGCCGGCGGTTGACGTCGTTGTCACCGCCTGAAACCAGATGCTGGCGGCGCGCCTTGAGCGTGTCCAGACCGCTTTCCATCTGTTCGATGGTCGCTTCGATGCTGTCGCAAGCCTCGGCATTCGGCCCGCCGACGACGATGATGCTGCCAGAACTGCAGCCGAGCCGCCGCCGATCGTTGCGCGCCTTGCGCAGGTCGAGGTTCTGGCGCGAGATGGCCGTGGTGTAATCGCGGGCATTGGCATTGCTGGCGACGATTTTCGGCAGGTTCGATAGACGCGCATTCAGCCTGTCGCAGACGGCGGACGCCTGCGCGCTTACGCTCATGGCCAAGAACAACGGCGCGACAAGCGCCGCGATAGCTGCCGAACGGGTGGACACGTGTTTCTTCTCTCGTCTGAGCGGGCCGCCAAGCAGCCAAGCGGCAAGCGCTGCGCCTTTGTTCAACTAGGCCCATCATAACGGCATTTGCCGATGGTGCAACGCGGTCGCGGACTTTACGTTAACGACCGCAGTCTGCCTGTGGACCGGGCGGGATGCACGCGCGACCCGCCGGACCGTGCATCAGGCGGCGCGCGCCATTTCCAGCGACATGGGTGCAGCCAGCACCGATCCGCTGATCTGTGCAACGGACTTCATCGTGTCGAGCAGGTCGTCGGTGACCTCCCAGGCGACCGCAACGGCATGAACCGATCCGATGCGTTGCGGATCGCCGATACGCTCGCCCGGGCATCCCATGCGCCGGAACATGCGCTCGAGAAAGACATCGGTCACCGTGACGATATGGCTAAGGCTGGAGGTGAGGCCGAGCTCGCCGACGCCACACATCAGTTCGGCCGCGGCGATCGTTACCTGATTGGAAGCGCGGTCCTGCGAAATCTCCGGGTCGATACAGAAACGGCTGGATTCCCAGACGGACGCGCTGCGGATCTGCGGATTGTCGCCAAGCAGGATGGGGAACGTGTCGTCGAGCATGTTCGGTCCCAGCGTCGGCAGCAGCCGGAGCGATCCGCGCAGCCGTCCCGTCTCGTCGTCGTAGGACAGAACATAGAGCGGATTGGCGTCATCGTAGTCGTCGATCTCCCAGCTGTCGCGCACCGATACGTCCCATTTCAGAAGGTCGTGGAAGACGCGCTTGCGCAGGCGGAACATGGCGTCCATTTCCTGCGGATGGTGCTTGCTGCTCTTGGTGTTGAAAATCCTGATCATCATAGGCTCCTGTCACGGGTTGTGAGGAGCTGATGCTGTCAGGGATGGTTGCAGAGCAAAACTGTCGGTAGTGACAGGTTATCGATGCACGTCAAAATGACGTAGCATGCGACTGGATCCAACCAGGGCCGTCGGTCGCGGTCGGGTAGTTGCAGGGATATGCTCAGGAGACGGGGATCAAGGCGTGTCGCATGGCCTGGGCCACCGCCTGCGTGTTCGAAACCACATTCAGCTTGCGGCGGGCATTGGTCATGAAGAAGCGCACGGTCCGCTCGGTGATCCCAAGAATGGTGGCGATTTCCCAGTAGCTCTTGCCGGCGGCGGCCCAGCCGAGAACCTCTGTTTCCCTGTTCGTGAGGGAAATGGCGGTGAGCCGCTGATCACGGCGGCGGTCGTCGTTTTCGAGCAGCGACGCGTGGAACAGATTGGCGAGAAGCTGAAAATCACGCAGATGGCATCGTCGGTACGTGGCCCATTCGGCTGCCGTGATATCGGTCTGGATGACCAGCCTTGCACAGCGCCTTGCCGGCGCCGAGAGTGGCAGGATGACGCCTTCCGGCGGCAGGCCGAAATGCAGCGCCGCCTGAAACAAGGCCTCGCTGTCCGGGTAGCGCTTGCGGCCGTCGGCAAGATCGATGGGTCGTATGTCGCTGGATGCCATCCGCAGCACCGCATCGATACAACCGGCATCCTTGTCGAGATAGGCATCGACCAGGCCGGTATCAAAAGTATGGCACAGGCGATGAACACGAAAGCCGCGCGAAAGGAGTTCCACATCCAGATACAGCATATTTGCGATGCTGAACGTGCTGCGCATCAGGGCGAAAAACAGTTTCGGTTCAACGGCTTTTTCGCTTTCCATAATGTCCAGCAGGTCAAAGAACGCCTGTTGGTCAGCCATGCGGCAATACCCTGTTATTTTACGGGTTTTAGCATGGTAACGGTTTCACTCTTTGTCCAGTGCAATTTTGAGTACATTAAAGAATTTCGCGCATATACAACTTTAAGTTGTGTAAACGGGCGATTCTGGAATGGCCGGAGCGGACTTTTATTCTGGATAGGACGCCTCGACCACAGCCAGGGCCGCCATGTTGACGACGCCACGCGAGGTCACCGATGGGGACAGGATATGGGCGGGCAGGGCGGTTCCCAAAAGGATCGGACCGACATGCAAACTGTCCGTCATCGTCTTGACGACGCCGAGCGTGATGTTGGCGGCATCGAGATTTGGGAAGACGAGCAGGTTGGCTTCGCCGGCCAGCGTCGAATTCGGCATGACGCGTTTGCGCAGGATTTCGGAGATCGCCGAATCGCCGTGCATTTCACCATCGGCTTCGAGATCGGGTGCAAGTTCGCGAACGATCTGCATGGCCCTGCGCATCTTCGAGGCGCTTTCGGAATCGCGGGAGCCGAAATTCGAATGGGAGACGAGCGCAGCACGCGGCGTGATGCCGAAACGGCGGATTTCCTGCGCCGCCATCACCGTCTTCTGGGCGATTTCCTCGGCTGTCGGATTGAAGGTGACATAGGTGTCGGTGAGGAAGGTGGCACCGCGCTGCGAAATCAGAAGGCTGAGCGCCGAAAAGTCCAGGACCCCCTGGCGCATGCCGATGATCTGCGACACGTCGCGCAGGTGCCGGCTGTAGCGACCTTCGACGCCGCAGATCAGGGCATCCGCCTCACCGCGCTTGACGGCCAGCGCGCCGATCACCGTCTGGTTGGTACGCACGATCGTGCGGGCCGCTTCCGGGATGACGCCGAGCCGGCCGACCAGCGCGAAATACTCCTCGACATAATCGCGGAAGCGCGGATCGCCTTCGGGATTGACGACTTCGAAATCCGTGTCGGGACGGATGCGCAGGCCGTAACGCTTCAGCCGCGATTCGATGATCTGCGGGCGACCGATCAGGATCGGCCGGGCCGTGCCGTCTTCCAAAAGCACCTGGGCGGCGCGAAGCACGCGCTCGTCTTCACCTTCGGCGAAGATCACCCGGTTTTTCTGGGCGTTCTTGGCGGCCGCGAAGATCGGCTTCATGATGAAGCCGGAGCGGAAGACGAAGCGGTTCAACTGGTCGAGATAGGCGTCGAAATCGGCGATCGGCCGGTCGGCGACGCCGCTATCGGCGGCAGCCTTTGCGACGGCCGGCGCGATGCGCAGGATCAGCCGCTGGTCGAACGGCGAGGGGATAAGGTAGTCGGGTCCGAAGATCGGCGTCTCGCCGGAATAGGCGCGGGCGGCGACATCCGACGGCTCCTCGCGGGCAAGGGCGGCAATGGCGCGCACGGCCGCCATCTTCATTTCCTCGTTGATCGTGCGGGCGCCGCAATCGAGCGCGCCGCGGAAGATATAGGGGAAACACAGGACGTTGTTGACCTGGTTGGGAAAGTCCGAGCGACCGGTGCAGATCATCGCGTCCGGGCGGGCGGCACGCGCCAGTTCGGGCATGATTTCCGGGTTGGGGTTGGCCAGCGCCATGATCAGCGGTTTTTCGGCCATCTGCACCAGGAGCTCCGGTTTCAGCACGCCAGCAGCGGACAGGCCGAGGAACACGTCCGCACCGCCGATGCTGTCGGCAAGAACACGGTTTTCGCTGTCCTGCGCATAGATCGACTTCCACTGGTCCATCAGCACTTCGCGGCCGGTATAGACCAGGCCTTCGAGATCGTGCACCCAGATGTTTTCACGCTGCGCACCGAGGGTGACGAGAAGGTTGAGGCAGGCAAGGGCCGCTGCACCCGCGCCGGAGGTCACGATCTTCGCCTTGGCGATATCCTTGCCGGCCAGTTCCAGGCCGTTGAGGATCGCGGCTGCGACAATGATCGCCGTGCCATGCTGGTCGTCGTGGAAAACGGGAATGTCCATCTTCTCGCGCAGCCGGCGCTCGACTTCAAAACATTCGGGCGCCTTGATATCTTCGAGATTGATACCGCCGAAGGTCGGCTCGAGCGCCGAGATGACATCAACCATCCGGTCGATTTCCGGTGCGTCGATCTCGATGTCGAAGACGTCGATGCCGGCGAATTTCTTGAACAGGACGGCCTTGCCCTCCATGACCGGCTTGGAGGCCAGGGGACCGATATTGCCAAGCCCGAGCACGGCGGTGCCATTGGAGATGACGGCGACAAGGTTTGCGCGCGCTGTGTAATCTGCGGCGGTTGCCGGATTGTCGCGGATCGCAAGGCAGGGCGCTGCCACACCGGGGGAATAGGCAAGCGCCAGGTCGCGCTGGTTGCCGAGCGGCTTCGTCGGCTGGATCTCGAGCTTGCCGGGCCGCGGATAACGGTGGAAGAACAGCGCCTGCGCATCGAGATCGCCGCTTTCCGGAACCTCTGGATTGTTTGCCTTGTCGCCGGTGTTCATGCTCGATCCTCACCTTTTCATTCGCGGCTCTTTTTGCATGAAAAAACCGCGGCGTATAGTTTCGAAAGGCCATTTTGCTCATGCGGCCATGCCATCGCGGCACGGCGCAGTCAGGCGCTGCGGCGCGCTGTCATCCTCCTGAAACAAGAGTCTGGTTTTGAGTGCGGAACCGAAGTCTGACAGAACCGCGAGGCAGGCATGACAGCCGAAACCCATCCGTCATCCACCCGTCACTACAAAACCCTGTTCATTTCCGACGTGCATCTGGGCTCCAAGGCAGCCAAGACCGACTATCTGCTCGATTTTCTGCGCTTGCATGATGCAGACACCATCATCCTGGTCGGCGATATCGTCGATGGCTGGCGCCTGAAGCGCAGCTGGTACTGGCCGCAGGCCTGCAACGATGTCGTCCAGAAGCTGCTGCGCAAGGCGCGCAAGGGTACGCGCGTCATTTACATTCCCGGCAATCACGACGAATTCATGCGCGACTTTCCGGGTCTGCACTTCGGTGGCATCGAAGTGGCACAGCGGCATATGCACGAAGGGGCAGACGGCCGTCGCTACCTGGTTCTGCATGGCGACGAATTTGACGTTGTGGTGCGCAATGCGCGGCTTCTCGCTTATCTCGGCGACTGGGCCTACGACATGGCGATTGTCATCAATATCGGGCTGTCCGCCGTGCGCCGCCGGCTCGGCATGCCCTATTGGTCGTTTTCCGCCTGGGCCAAGCTGCAGGTCAAGCATGCGGTGAATTTCATCGGCGAGTTTCAGCGCGTGGTGGCGGACGAAGCTCGTCGCGCCGATGCCGATGGCGTGATCTGCGGCCATATTCACCATGCCGTGATCGAAGATGTCGGCGGCATCCGCTACATCAATACCGGCGACTGGGTGGAGAGCTGCACAGCCATCGCCGAGCATGAAGACGGAACCATGGAACTGCTCACCTGGCAGCAGGTCAGGAGCGTTCCAGCGGAACGCGAAGATACGTCCGAAGTCGAACTGATGATGGCCCGTGCACTTTCGCAACATGCGGCCTGAAAAACCGCTGTAGCGAATTCTGGCATCTGGCTGCAGGACGGGCGCTCGTGATAGGCCTTTTGGGTATTCATCAGGTCTTTTCATGATTCCGTCTTCCTCGGCTCCATTTCGTCAGGATGCGCCTGCACATTTTGCCTTGCGCACCGCTCTTCTTTTCTGTGCCCCGCTGATCGTCAACGGGTTCGCCATGCCGTATTTTCCGGTCTGGCTGAGTACCCTTTCGCTCAACGATTTCGAAATCGGCATCATTCTCGCCGTGCCGCTGTTTGTCCGCGTCATCACCGCGCCGCTCGTCGGCCTGCTGGCCGATCGCCTGGGCGAGCGGGCAAAGGTCCTCGTCTGGTCGGCTATGCTGTCGCTTCTGACGGCGCTCGCCCTGTTCTTGTCGCACAGCTTCTGGTTCGTCTTGATCGTCTACGCGCTGCAGGGCGCTGTCTATTCGCCCTATGTGCCGATCGTCGAGGCAATCGCGCTGACGGGCGTGCGCCGCTGGCAGTTCGACTATGGCCAGATGCGCCTCTGGGGCTCTGTCGCCTTCATCGGCGCGACCATGCTTGGCGGCATGATGATCGGCGCCTTCGGCGGCGACATGGTGCTGCCGGCCATGGCAGGCGGTTTTCTTTTGACGATCGCCATGGCCATCGCCGCGCCGCGGGTCGGCCGCCCGCGCCGCCCGTCACCGGTGGCGACGCTGACATCGCCGCCGCCGCGGGCCCTGCGCGCCCGGGATCTGCAGCTGCTCCTGATCGGCGTTACGCTCGTCAATTCCAGCCATGCCATGCTGTTTGCCTTCTCGGCGATCTACTGGCAGCATATCGGCTTCACCGGTACGGAAATCGGTTTGCTGTGGAGTGCCGGCGTTCTTGCGGAGATCGTCATGTTCGTCTTCACCAAGGCAATCAGCCGGCGCTTCAGTCTCTGGACGATGATTTTCTCGGGCTGTATCCTTGCCGTGGTGCGCTGGCTCATCTTCCCGATGTCGCTGGGATTCTGGGGCTATTTTGTTCTGCAGTGTTTCCACGCCTTCACCTATGCGATCATGCACACCGGCATGCAGAACCGTCTCGTGCAGCGCGTTCCGGAAGAGCAGGAGACCTCGGCGCAGGGCCTGTATTTCTTCTACACCGGCTTCTTCACCGCGGTCGTGACCGTCGTCTCCGGCTATCTGTACAGTTGGTTCGGTGTCGATGGCTTCTATGCGATGTCGGTCGTGGCGCTGTCCGGCTGCGGCTTTGCCGCCGCGTCCTACATGCTTCAGCCCCAGAGATTGCCGGCGGGCGGAAAGACCAGCGAGGCTTCGTAGCGAAGGCCGGGCTCGCGGTCGCGCGCCAGCAGCAGAGGTCCGTCGAGGTCGACAAAATCCGCGCCCTGCGCCAGAAGCACGGCGGGCGCCATCGCGAGCGAGGTGCCGACCATGCAGCCGATCATCGTTTTCAGCCCCAGTGCTCTGGCCGCTTCGCGCATCAGCAGCGCTTCGGTGAGCCCTCCTGCCTTGTCGAGCTTGATGTTGATCGCATCATAGCGGGTGCAGAGGGCCGAAAGGTCCGCCGTCTGGTGGACGCTCTCATCGGCGCAGACCGGAATGGGGCGGGCGATGGACGCGAGCGCCTCGTCCTTGCCCGCCGGAAGCGGCTGTTCGATCAGCAGCACGCCGGCCTCCGCGCAGATGGCGAAATGACGGGCGAGATTGTCCGGTGTCCAGCCTTCGTTGGCGTCAAGGATGATGCCACTGTCGGGCGCGGCGCGGCGCACGGCTAGAATGCGGGACTCATCGTCACCGGTGCCGACCTTGATCTTCAACAGGGCCCGGTGGGCATACAGGGCGGCCTGCGCGGCCATGACCTCCGGTTCGCCCAGTGAAATCGTATAGGCGGTCGTCAGTGGCCCGGGTGGTTGCATGCCGGCAATCACATAGGCGGGCTCACCCCTGGTCTTGGCTTCCAGGTCCCAGAGCGCGCAGTCGATCGCATTGCGGGCGGCGCCGGATTTCATTGTCTTGCGCAACGCCTGCCGGTCTGTACCACTTTCGACGAGCCTGCGTGCCGCCTCGATTTCAGCCATGACGCCGTCGATGGTTTCGCCGTAACGGCCATAGGGCACGCATTCGCCCATGCCGCGCATCCCACCGGTCTCGATGGTACAGGTCACCACCGATGCGACCGTCTTCGACCCGCGCGAAATCGTGAACTCACCGGCAATCGGAAAATGCTCGACGGCGCACTGCAGGGAAATCGTCATGGAACTTCTCCGGGGGTATTTCGTTCAGGCTGGTGGATTCCGTCGCTGATGTTATCCATCGGTGACAGACGCGCGCCAAGCGGCTATGAGTCGCTGACGTTTTATCAAATGTAGCCCTTGCTGGAAGACCTCATCGACGTGACGCGTTCCCATGCCCCGACCGATGCCGACGTTGCGATCGAAGATGGCGCCGACCAGGGCGGACGCATTTACCGATTCAGCGGCGACTGGCGCAACCGCTCGGTCCACGCCATGGCCGACAAGCTGAACGGCATGGGCAGCGATGCCGCAAGCGGGGCAATCACCTTCGATCTTACCGACGTCACCGCCATGGATACGGCGGGTGCCTGGCTGATCCGGCGTTTCATGGGCAGGCTGGGCGACGGCCATTCCGACGTGCAGCTTTCCGGCGACAAACCGCGTTTCATCGAACTCGTCAGTGCCTTGCCGGAAAAATTGCGCGCGCCGTCGCAGGACGGTGCAAAAAAGCCGACGCTGTTCGAGCGGACCTTCAAGCCGATCGGCAAGGCCATGGTGTCGATTTGGGACGATACCGTCGCTGCCATGTTCATTCTGGGCTCCGCCGTTCGGGGCGCGCAGCTGAAACTCGGGCGCCATAGCGGCCTGTCGCCGGCGGCGATCGTCAACCAGATCGACCGGATGGGTGTTCAGGCCGTGCCGATCATCACGCTGATGTCCTTTCTCATCGGCGCCATCATCGCGCAGCAGGGTGCCTTTCAGTTGCGCTATTTCGGCGCGGAACTGTTCGTGGTCGATCTTGTCGGCATCCTGCAATTGCGTGAAATCGGCGTTCTCTTGACGGCGATCATGATCGCCGGGCGCTCGGGCAGCGCGATCACCGCCGAAATCGGCTCGATGAAGATGCGCGAGGAAATCGATGCGCTGAAGGTCATGGGCCTCAGTCCCGTCGGCATCCTCGTCTTTCCGCGGCTCGTTGCGCTGACGATCATCCTGCCGCTTCTGACGATCATCGCGAATTTTTCGGCCCTGACCGGCGCCGCCGTCGTCACCTGGAGTTATTCCGGCATCACCTTCGCCACCTTCCTTGCCCGCCTGCAGGAGGCGGTCGATTTCTCGTCAGTGCTGGCCGGCATGATCAAGGCGCCGTTCATGGCGCTTATTATCGGCGTGGTGGCGGCGGTCGAAGGTTTGAAGGTCGGAGGAAGCGCCGAATCGCTTGGCCGGCAGGTGACGTCGTCGGTGGTCAAATCGATCTTCGTGGTCATCCTTGTCGATGGTCTCTTTGCCATGTTCTATGCGGCGATCGATTTCTGATGGAGAAGGATCTGTCCATGACCGCGGATACACCGGATGCGCGTTCGCGCGGTGACGCCGAGGCAATCCTGTCGGTGCGGGACCTGACCGTCGGTTTTGGTTCCAACATCGTTCTCGACAAGCTCAATCTCGATATCTACCGCGGCGAGATCCTCGGCTTCGTCGGCGCTTCCGGCACGGGCAAGTCAGTCCTTATGCGAACGGTGCTCAGGCTTCTGCCGCGCCGGGCCGGCTCGATAAAAATCCTTGGAGCGGAATATGACGCCGTCAGCGACGCGGAGCGCGTCGAACTCGACATGCGGCTGGGCGTGCTTTTCCAGCACGGTGCGCTGTTTTCGTCCCTGACGGTCATGGAAAACATTCAGGTGCCCATGCGCGAATATCTCGATATTCCGCAGGATTTGATGGACGAACTGGCGCGGCTGAAGATCGAACTCGTTGGTCTGGCGCCCGAGGCAGCCAACAAGTTTCCCTCCGAACTCTCGGGCGGCATGATCAAGCGTGCGGCTCTGGCGCGCGCTCTGGCGCTCGATCCGGACCTGGTTTTCCTCGACGAGCCGACATCGGGCCTTGATCCGATCGGTGCAGCCGAGTTCGACGACCTGATCGCCAAACTGCGGGACACGCTGGGATTGACCGTGTATATGGTGACTCACGATCTCGACAGCCTGTTTTCGGTCTGTGACCGTATCGCGGTGCTCGGCCAGAAGCGCGTTCTGGTCGAAGGCACGATCGAGGACATGCTGGCATTTGACGATGAGTGGGTGCAGGCCTATTTCCAGGGAAAACGCGCTCGCTCGATCGTTCCACAGGACAAAAGACCGTCCTGATCTTTTTATACTCTTTGCCGGCGATCATGCCTGCACTCATTTTTTGAAATAAGGATTGCGCCGCAGCAGTCCGAAGGTAGCGGTCTCCATGGAAACTAAAGCAAATTATGCCATTGTCGGGTTTTTCACGGTCATGGTCATCGCTGCAGCCTTCGGTTTTGTCTACTGGATGTCTCAGTACGGCCGCAGCGGCGAGATGGCCGAGCTTGTGATCAGCATTCCCGGTTCTGCCAATGGTTTGAGCGTCGGATCGCCTGTACGTTTCAACGGCATCCCAGTCGGCTCGGTCCGCAATCTCGCGATCAACTCGAACGACCCGCGTTACTCGGTCGCGGTCACCGAGGTTTCCGCCGATGCGCCGGTCCTCAAGTCGACCACGGCGACGCTGGAAATCCAGGGCCTGACCGGGGCGGCCTATATCGAGCTCAGCGGCGGCAACAAGGGCGATGAAAACATCCTGCGGGCTGCCCTCGACAAGGGGATACCGGCGCAACTGACCGCAGACCAGTCCAGCGTGACCAGCCTGCTTGCGACCGCCGACAAGATTCTCGATCGCGCCAACACGGCGATCACCGATCTGCAGGGCTTCGTCAAGGATGTGCGCAAACCGCTCACCGATACGATCGGCAATGCGGAGCGGTTCTCGAAGTCGCTGGCGGACAATGCCGAAGGCATCGACAAATTTCTCGAAAGCGTCAGCGGCATGTCTGATTCGATCAATTCGGCGTCCGCGAAACTCGATTCAACGCTCGGTTCGGCCGAAACCCTGGTGAAATCCGTTGATCCGAAGAAGGTCGAGACGATCGTCGCCAATGTCGAAAAGATGAGCAACGACCTGAGCGCTGCATCGTCAAGCGTTACCGATACCATCGCCACCTTCAAGCGAACGGCGGAAACCTATGAACAGTTCGGCAAGGACGCCACCGCCACGCTGAAGCGCGTCGATACGCTCATGGCGGCCGTCGATCCGCAGAAGGTCGGCCTTGTCGTCAACGACGTCTCCGCCGCCAGTGCCGATGCCCGCAAGGCAATCGCCTCGATCAACGAGTTTGCCCAGAAGATCACCCAGCGGCAGCCGGAAATCGACGAGACCATTACCGACGTGACCGAGATGGCCAATACGCTGAATGCGGCCTCGAAGCGTGTCGATGGCATTCTCGTCAAGGTCGACGGTTTCCTCGGCGACGCCGATGCGCCGTCACTTTCGGCCGATGCACGCGCGACGCTCGAATCGTTCCGCAAGGTTGCGGAAAACATCAACGCGCAGATCGGGCCGATCGCCGAAAACCTCAAGCGCTTTTCCGGTTCCGGGCTTCGCGATATCGAGGCTTTGGTCAGCGATACGCGCCGGACGGTGCAAAGCCTCGACAACACGATTTCGACATTCGACAAGGATCCGCAGCGGCTTTTGTTCGGCGGCGAGACGGTGAAACAGTATGACGGGCGGACACGACGCTAGGTTTTTGTGCGGCAGGCGTGGCAGGACTGCACAGGCTTGCGGTCTTTCTGCCACAGCTTGATCCGGATCGGCGAGTTTGGGCTTGTTTTGAACGTATGGCACTCTAAGTTGCCGATGAATCGGCAAAGGGTATAGTCTGCATGAATTTCCCGGGTGTTTGTCACGGTCGCACGGCAGGGGTTGCCCGGCTCGCCGCTGTTTGCTTTATCGCGGCCATCTTGTCCGCCTGCGGTGGCAAGGCCAATAATGATACATACAGCCTGTCCACCTCGCCGCTTGTCGAGGGACGTAATTCGACGAACAAGCAGATTCTGGTGCCCGAGCCGACGGCGCTGAAGGCGCTGGACAGCGAGCAGGTCGTGATCCGCCTTTCACCGTCGGAAATCCAGTATCTTGCTGCGTCCCAGTGGAGCGACCGCCTGCCGAAGATGGTTCAGGCCAAGCTCGTCCAGGCGTTCGAGAATACCGGCAAGGTTGGCGGCGTCGGGAAGCCCGGCGAGGGCCTTGCGATTGACTATCAGGTGATTTCCGAAATCCGATCCTTCGAGATCGCGACAGAAGGCGCGGACACCGCGATTGTCGAAATCTTCGCCAAAATACTTAATGACCGAAATGGCACGGTTCGCGCGCAAAAATCGTTCCGCGCCACCGTCCCGGTCAAGGGCAGCGGCAACGCGGCTTTCGTGGCGGCGCTCGATGCAGCCTTCGCGGATGTCTCGGCCGAGATCGTCAGTTGGACTTTGAAGGCGATCTGACCACTGTCGCAGCTAGCCGGTTGATAACCTCGGCAACGCCACCGATCGAACGGGCGGCTTCTTCAGCCTTAACGCTCTCTTCCTGTGTCATGACGGTGCCGATCAGCAGGATCGTGTTGCCTTTCGCGACGACGACGATATCCGAGGCATCGAGCCCGCTGACGGCGGCCAGGCAGTCTGCAACCCTCGTTTCAAGATCCGCTGGGGTCTGCGGAACGATCCGTTCCGGCGCCTGTCCGTAAAATGTACGTTCCTTGAAGACCATGGCAAATGCTCCCTGTCGTTGCGATCCTGTCGCTGAATGACGGGAAAACGCACCAGGCCATGTTTTGTTCGAAACGGTCTGCTTAGGGCCAGCGCACCACGGGTGGCATCGACGACAGGATCGACTCCACATTGCCGCCGGTTTTCAGGCCAAACAGCGTGCCGCGATCGTAGAGCAGGTTGAACTCGACATAACGGCCACGGCGGACCAGTTGCTCGTCGCGATCTTCTTCCGTCCAAGGCTTGTTGAAATTGCTCCGCACGATTTTCGGATAGACTAGGTTGAAGGCCTTGCCGACGTCCTGCGTGAAGGCAAAATCCGCCTCCCACCCGCCTTTTTCGTCTGGCGAATGCTGCCAGTCATAAAAGATGCCGCCCGTGCCGCGCGCCTCGTTGCGGTGTTTCAGGAAGAAATAGTCATCGCACCATGCTTTGAAACGCGCGTGATCGGCGACCGCATGGCGGTTGCAGGTGATTTCCATGCCACGATGAAACAGTAGTGTATCCGGATCGCTCATCACCCGCCGCCTGTCGAGAACCGGCGTGAGGTCTGCGCCGCCGCCAAACCAGTGGCTGGTGGTGACGACCATCCGGGTGTTAATGTGGACGGCCGGTACATTGGGATTGACCGGATGGGCGATCAGCGAGATGCCGGACGCCCAGAACGTCGGGTCTTCCGAAGCGCCGGGGATCTGGGCGCGGAACTCCGGCGAAAATTCGCCATGGACGGTGGATGTGTGCACGCCGACCTTTTCGAAGACTCGGCCTTCCATCATCGACATGCGACCGCCGCCACCGTTTTCGCGAGTCCAGTCCTTTGCCACGAAACGGCCGGGCTCGCGATCCGAAAGCGGGCCGGTGAGTTCGTCCTCGATCGTCTCGAAGCTGGCGCAGATGGTGTCGCGCAGGCTTTCGAACCACGCCCGGGCGCGGGCTTTCTTGTCCTCGATATCGTCAGGCAGACCCTGCGGCAGTTCCGGTCGTTCCATCATCGTTTTTCCTGATTGGCCGGCCGCACACGTCCGCTACCTGCCGATTCGCTTATGGTGCGCACAGTTCCCTTTTTTTGCCATCTTTGGCAATGTCATGAGGTCGCCGTGCCGTGGCCGGTCAAATTTGCCGCAGCCGCTGTCTTTGGGAGGGCCGGGGAAAACGGACTCGCAAACGCCTGCGGATCGCCCTATCTTGTCTGGACGCAATCCCGATTTAAGTCGTCCGGCTGGCAAAGGTGATATGGATGGCAAGACTACCGGCATCTCCGCCGCTCGACGGCCTGAAACGTCAGATCGACCGGCACCGTCGGGAAAAGCCAGGCGGCAGTGACAGCCTGTTCGTCCGCGAAACCTTTCGGCTTGAACGCGCCGAGGCGCGGGACAAGGCTCGGCAATGGTTCGATGCCTGGCCGAAAGCGGCCTACTGGACCGAAGTTGAAAGCTGGCGCCTGCTGGATGGAGACCAGATCGAATTCACAATGCGGCGGCTGCCGACCGCAGATTGAGACCGGCTTGGTCTCTGCTTATGCCGGCTCGATCAACTGCGGCCCGGCTCCTCGCGCATGGAGCGTGTCATCGGGGTTGCGCAGCGGACAGTCCTCCATCGATAGACAGCCGCAGCCTATGCAGGAGGTCAGCTGGTCGCGAAGTGCTACGAGCTTTTCGATGCGCTCATTCAGGCTTTTGCGCCAGCGTTCGGACAGGGCCGCCCAGTCGTGGACGGTGAGTGGGCGGTCATGGGGCAGGGCCGATAGCGCCGCCTGAATATCTGCAAGCGGAATGCCGGTGCGCTGCGCCACCTTGATGACAGCCACCCGCCGGAGCACGCCGCGAGGATAACGCCTCTGGTTGCCACGGTTGCGCAGGCTGTGGATCAACCCTTTGGTTTCATAGAAGTGCAAGGTCGAGACGGCGACGCCGCTACGGGCGGCGACTTCGCCGACACTGAGTTCGCGGCGAAATTCTGCGTGTTTTCCTTTTTCCGTCATCGCGTATTGACCTCAACTATAGTTGAGGTTTTATAGCATTGGCTCCCTGGACGTCAAACACGGAGCTTTTCAACAATGTCCGATTCCATGACCGTTGGCCTGATCTACGGCAGCATCCGGCAAGGCCGGTTCTGCGACACGATCGTCAACTGGGTTCTGTCCGAACTCTGGGCCGAGAGCGGCATTCGCGTGGTACTGATCGATCCGCGCGTTCTCAGAGAACAGCCGGAGACGGCAGATGCGATCAAGCGGACGATCGAAGAGGCCGATGCCTTCATTGTCGTCACGCCGGAATATAATCATGCCTATCCGGGCGCCCTGAAGGAACTGATCGACAGCTGCTACGAGCCCTGGCATGCCAAGCCTGTCGGGTTTGTCTCCTATGGCGGCATTTCCGGGGGGCTGCGCGCGGTCGAGCAATTGCGTCTGGTCTTTGCAGAACTGCATGCGGTTACGATTCGCGACAGCGTCGCCTTTGCCAATGCCTGGGCGCTATTTGATGCTGAAGGCAATCCCTTTAAGCCGGATCCGGCGCGGACCAGCCTTTTCCTGATGCTACGAAGGCTGAAATGGTGGGCGGATACGTTGAAGAAGGCCCGCGATATGCGGCCCTACGAGCAGGCGGCATGACGATCAGGGCGCGATCTGGCGCAGGGCCTCGCCGGCGATCATGGCAACCGACATGGCGACGTTCAACGAACGCTGGCCCTCGACCATGGGCACGAGGATACGGTTGGGCGTTGCCGCATGGACATGATCGGGCACGCCAGCGCTTTCACGTCCGAACAGAAGGATGTCGCCGGGCTGAAACGCAAAGCGCGTGTAGGGCAGGGCGGCCTTGGTGGAAGCCAGCACGAGCCTGCGGCCCTGACTGTGTCGAACGGCTTCGAAGCGCTCCCAGTTGACGTGCCGGGTGAGCGCCACGGCTGCGATATAATCCATGCCGGCACGTTTCAGATTGCGGTCGGATATATCGAAACCGGCTGGCTCGATGATGTCGACGGCAAGACCAAGGCAGGCGGCAAGCCGCAGGATGGTGCCGGTGTTGCCCGGTATATCCGCCTGGAAAAGGGCGATGCGGAGATTGTGTAGGGACATATCACCAGGACTGATGGGATCGATCACAGGCGATAATCAATCTGTGCCCGAATGGCAACAGCGGCGCAGCCAAGGATGGAAAAGAACGGAAACCGGTCTGCGACAATCTGGCACAATTCTGCGAAACGCTTTAGGGATGGATCATCTGCAACGCGAACCGGATGGAGGCACACATGGACTATCCAATGACCAACGGCCTCCGATCGATGTCCCCCATTATTTCGGGCTGACGCCTTTCGCACTTTCCCTGATGGCCTGCCAGGACACATATCGGCTTTCCTCGTAAATGCGTTTTTACGGGAAAAACACAGTCGTTGATCGTCCTGTTTGCTGATGTTTCGAAAACAGGCCGCCTGTTGCCCAGACCCAGATTGTTTTAACGGAGCTTTCCATGTTCGGCTGGTTTGAATCCCGCCTCGACCCCTATCCGGTGGAAGAACCCAAAATTCCGCCGCAGGGCCTTTTCGCCTTCTGCTGGCACTATACGAAGCCGGCAGCGCCGTGGCTTTTGACCATGTCGATCTGCACCATGCTGATCGCCGTTGGCGAGGTGGCGCTGTTCCAGTTCCTCGGCAATGTCGTCGACTGGCTGTCGTCGGCCCGGCAGGAGACATTCCTGCAGACGGAAGGCATAAAACTTTTCTGGATGGGCGCGCTGATCCTGATCGGCCTGCCGGCCATCGTCGCGCTCGATTCGATCATCATGCATCAGGTCCTGCTTGGCAACTATCCGATGATCGCGCGCTGGCAGATGCACCGCTACCTGCTGCGCCAGGGCATGACGTTCTTTGCCAACGAATTTGCCGGCCGTGTCGCCACCAAGGTGATGCAGACGTCGCTGGCCGTGCGCGAAACGGTGATGAAGATCCTCGACGTCTTCGTTTACGTCGTCAGCTATTTCATCTCGATGCTGGTGGTGGTCGCTGCCGCCGACTGGCGCCTGCTGGCTCCGCTCGTCCTCTGGATCATCGTCTATATCTGCATCGTCAGCTATTTCGTGCCGCGCCTGCGCAAAATTTCCAAGGAGCAGGCCGATACGCGTTCGATGATGACCGGCCGGATCGTCGACAGCTATACCAATATCGCGACGGTGAAGCTGTTTTCGCATGCCGGGCGGGAAGAGGTCTATGCCAAGGACAGCATGGATGAATTCCTGCAGACCGTGCACAAGCAGATGCGCAAGGTCACGCTGTTCCATGTGCTGGTCTATACCAACAACTGCATCGCGCTGTTTTCGATCGCCAGCCTCGGAATCTATCTGTGGCTGAATGGCGGCATATCCGTCGGTTCGATCGCCATTGCCGTTTCACTGGCCATGCGGATCAACGGCATGTCGCAATGGATCATGTGGGAAGTCTCGGCGCTGTTCGAGAACATCGGTACGGTCTATGACGGCATGAGCATGATGACCAAGGCCCACGACATCGTCGACAGCGACGATGCCAAGGTGCTGGACGCCAGGCAGGGGGCCATCGCGTTCGAAAACATCCGCTTCCACTACGGCAAGAACAAGGGTGTGATCGACGATCTGTCGCTGGTCATTCGGCCGGGCGAGAAGATCGGTCTTGTCGGGCGCTCCGGGGCCGGCAAGACGACGCTGATGAACGTTCTCCTGCGCTTCTACGATCTCGAATCGGGGACGATCCGGATCGATGGGCAGGACATTGCCGGGGTGACGCAGGACAGCCTGCGGTCGCAGATCGGCGTGGTGACGCAGGACACATCCCTGCTGCACCGCTCGATCCGCGACAACATCGCCTATGGTCATCCAGGCGCAAGCGATGCGGAGATCATGGCGGCGGCCAAGCGCGCCAATGCCTGGGACTTCATCGAACTGCTCGAGGACAACCAGGGACGCAAGGGGCTGGATGCGCAGGTCGGCGAACGGGGCGTCAAGCTCTCCGGCGGGCAGCGCCAGCGGATCGCGATTGCTCGGGTGTTCCTGAAGGATGCGCCGATCCTGATCTTGGACGAGGCGACCTCGGCGCTCGATTCGGAAGTCGAGGCCGCGATCCAGGAAAACCTGTTCGCGCTCATGGCCGGAAAGACCGTGATCGCCATTGCCCACCGGCTGTCGACGCTGACGGAGATGGACCGGCTGGTCATCCTGGAAGCGGGCAAGATCATCGAGACAGGCAGCCATGCCGAACTGATCGCCCGCAGCGGGCTCTACGCCGACCTCTGGTCTCGCCAGTCCGGCGGTTTCCTCGCCGATGATGCGGAAAAGGACGACAAGGACGAGGCGGCTGAATAGGCCGCGCCGACTGTGTCGCTTGCCGATATGCGGGAGGCGACACAGTTTTCGCGCGCAATCCGGATCATTGCGAATTTGTAATCCGGTTCCGGGTTGCCGGCGGTGATTTCCGGTTGCCGCATTGCGAAAACCGCCTATATCGGTTTCATGTTCCTGAACGCGCTCTTTTCCTATTTCGAAAACTGGATACGGCCCTTCGAACCGCGCGACGATCTTCGTCCGCCAGAGCGGCTTTTGCCCTACGTCTGGTTCTACATCCGCCAGGCCAAGGCGCCGTTCATTGCCATGCTGGTCCTTGGCGGTATGACGGCGGCGATCGAGGCGGCGCTGTTCTGGTTCGTCGGTCGCATCGTCGATATTCTCGGCACCATCAAGCCGGCCGATGGCTGGAGCGGCATTCTGGAAGTTCATGGCGCAGAACTGTTCGGCATGCTGGTGCTGATCGGTGTGGTGCGTTTTGTCGTTTCGCTTTTGATGTCGCTGGTCGATCAGCAGATCATCACGCCGGGCTTCTACAATCTCGTGCGCTGGCAGTCCTATCTGCATGTCGGGCGTCAATCCGTCTCCTTTTTCCAGAACGACTTTTCCGGGCGGATCGTGACCAAGGTCTGGTCGGGCGGGCAGGCGACCGGCGACCTCGTGACGTCGCTGATGGAAAGCGTCTGGTTCGTCGGCATCTACGCCGTCTCGACCCTCGTGCTTGTCGGACAGCTTGATGTATGGCTGGCCGTGGTCGTGCTGCTCTGGCTGTGCGCATTCGCCTTTCTTGCCCGCTTCTTCGTGCCGCGCATCCGCGGCCATTCGCGCGAGACGGCGGAGGCGTCGTCGATGCTGAACGGGCGCATGGTCGATGCCTACAGCAATATCCAGACGCTGAAGCTTTTCGGGCGGGACGACGAGAACGACCGCTACATGCGGCAGGGGTTCGACATTTTCCAGAAGAGCATATTGAGCTTCACACGTTTCATCACCGGCGTGCGGGCCTCGATGGCGCTGCTCTCGGGCATCATGATCGTCAGCATGGCGGCGATCAGCGTTGATCTCTGGCTGCGCGGATTGATCAGTTCGGGTGCCGTGGCTTTCACGCTGGCGCTGGTTCTGCGGCTGAATTTCCTGCTCAGCCGCATGATGGTGCAATTCAACGGCATCATGCGCAACATCGGCACCATCCAGAATGCGGCCGACATGATCTCGCAGCCGATCGCTCTCACCGACCGTCCCGGCGCGCCCGATCTCCTCGTCCGGGAGCCGGAAATTCGCTTCGAGCATGTCCGCTTCCACTATGACAGGTCCGAGGGGCTGATGGACGATCTTTCGCTGACCATCCGGCCCGGTGAAAAGGTCGGCATCGTCGGACGATCGGGCGCGGGAAAATCCACCCTCGTCAACCTGCTCCTGCGCTTCTACGATCTTGAAGGTGGCCGCATCCTGATCGACGGACAGGATATTGCCGGCGTTCGCCAGGAATCGCTGCGCGCCCAGATCGGCATGGTCAGCCAGGACGCGTCGCTGCTGCACCGCTCGATCCGCGACAACATCCTGTTCGGACGTCCCGATGCGGATGAGGGACGCCTGATCGAGGCCGCGCGGCGCGCAGAGGCGTTCGAGTTCATCGACAGGCTGGCGGACCAGCGCGGCCGAAAGGGCTTCGACGCGCATGTCGGCGAGCGTGGCGTCAAGCTGTCCGGCGGCCAGCGCCAGCGCATCGCCATTGCGCGGGTCATGCTGAAGGATGCCCCGATCCTGGTGCTGGACGAGGCGACATCGGCGCTCGATTCGGAAGTCGAGGCGGCAATCCAGTCGAATCTCGATCAACTCATGCACGGCAAGACCGTACTTGCCATCGCGCACCGTCTTTCCACCATCGCCGCCCTCGACCGGCTTCTCGTGATGGATCGTGGCCGGATCATCGAGGATGGCACCCATGCGGAACTGGTCCTGCGGGGAGGGCTCTATTCCGAGCTCTGGTCGCGGCAATCAGGCGGTTTCATCGGACGCGACGAAGCCGCGGAATAAGCCCTATAAGTCCCTGTCGCCATTGGCTTTGCGGCGTTTTCGGTATGGGCGCTGCGCGGCCTTTCGACACGGGTCCCGCAAGGGGCCGGGTTTTCCCGCGACATTGTGCCCACCCGCCGCCTTCAAGGCTGGACATCATTCCCGATCAAGCATAGAACGCGCCAAATTGCCGGGGAATCTGTGGCTGAACTGTGTCCAGCGTCTGCCGGTATCTGACTGTTGGCTCCGGAAGTTGAAAAACTTCCCCGGAATCGACATCAGCTTATTGATTTGGCGCGGTTCTTTCGTTCAAGTGTGTGCACGGGGCGAAAACGGGCCTGGGGACAGAAGCGGTTTCCGCGAAACATTGCGTGAAGAGGATGGTTTAGCCGTGAGCGAACACGAGACATCAAGCGAAACCCTGAGCGAGCCGACGCGCCGCGACTTCCTGTATCTGACCACGGGCATGGCCGGTGCCGTCGGCGCCGCTGCCGTTGCCTGGCCGTTCATCGACCAGATGCGGCCGGATGCCTCGACGCTGGCGCTTGCTTCGATCGAGGTCGATGTGTCGAGCCTCCAGCCGGGCATGTCGCTGACTGTCAAATGGCGCGGCAAGCCGGTGTTCATCCGCAATCGTACCGATGTGGAAGTCAAGGAAGCCGATGCCGTTGCGCTGGCCGATCTCAAGGATCCGGTTGCCCGCAATGCAAACCTTCCTGTCGATGCACCGGCCACTGGCGTCGATCGCTCGGCCGGCAAGGGCAAGGAAAACTGGATCGTCATGATCGGTTCCTGCACCCATCTCGGCTGCGTGCCGCTGGGCCAGGCCGGTGAATACAATGGCTGGTTCTGTCCCTGCCATGGCTCGGCCTACGATACGGCCGGCCGAATCCGCAAAGGCCCGGCACCGGAAAATCTCCCGGTTCCGGTGTTTTCTTTTGCCACTGACACAGTCATCAAGATCGGTTGAGGGGAATACTGATTATGAGTGGGGATCATTCAACCTACACACCGACGACCGGTATCGAGAAATGGATCGATTCACGCCTGCCGCTGCCGCGGATGGTGCATGACAGCTTCATTTCCTACCCCGTTCCGCGCAACCTGAACTATGCCTATACCTTCGGTGCCATGCTGTCGGTGATGCTGATCATCCAGATCCTGACCGGCGTCGTTCTGGCCATGCACTATGCCGCTGAAGTAAGCGTCGCATTCGTGTCGGTCGAGAAGATCACGCGTGATGTCAACCACGGCTGGCTGCTGCGCTACATGCACGCCAATGGCGCGTCTTTCTTCTTCATCGCCGTCTACCTGCACATCGCCCGCGGCCTCTATTACGGCTCGTACAAGGCGCCGCGCGAAATCCTCTGGATCCTCGGCGTTGTCATCTATCTCCTGATGATGGCGACCGGCTTCATGGGGTACGTGCTCCCCTGGGGACAGATGTCGTTCTGGGGTGCAACCGTCATCACCGGCTTCTTCTCGGCTTTCCCGCTGGTCGGCGAATGGCTGCAGCAGTTCCTGCTGGGCGGCTTTGCCGTCGATCAGCCGACGCTCAACCGCTTCTTCTCGCTGCATTACCTGCTGCCCTTCATGATCGCCGGCGTCGTCGTGCTGCACGTCTGGGCCCTGCACGTGACAGGCCAGACGAACCCGACGGGCGTCGAGGTCAAGACCAAGACGGATACCGTGCCGTTCACGCCCTACGCGACGCTCAAGGATGCGCTCGGCGTATCGGTGTTCCTGATCGCCTATGCCTGGTTTGTCTTCTACATGCCGAACTATCTGGGCCATCCCGACAACTACATCATGGCCAACCCGTTGAAGACGCCGGCCCATATCGTTCCGGAATGGTATTACCTGCCTTTCTACGCGATGCTGCGCGCCATCACCTTCAACATCGGCCCGATCGACTCAAAGCTCGGCGGCGTATTGGTGATGTTCGGTTCGATCATCATCCTGTTCTTCCTGCCCTGGCTCGATACGTCGAAGGTTCGCTCGGCTGTCTATCGCCCCTGGTACAAGCTGTTCTACTGGATCTTCGTCGTGAACGCAGTCCTGCTCGGCTGGCTTGGCTCGCGCGCTCCGACCGATCTCTACACCCTGATGGCCCAGATTGGCACGCTCTACTACTTCGCCTTCTTCATTGTCATCATGCCGGTTCTCGGCCTGATCGAAACCCCGAAGCGCATTCCGAATTCGATCACGGAAGCGGTTCTGGCAAAGAAGAACAAGAGCTGAGCGCGGCTGAGAGGAACTGAACCGATGAAAAAGCTTGTTACAAGCATCCTGTCGCTCGCACTCGCAGCCGGTCTTCTGGGCAGTGCCGCTTATGCAGCCGATGAAGGGCACGATCTGAAGGAAGCGACGGAGCATGCCGCAGCGAATGCGCACTATCCGATCCTGAAGCCGAAAGAAATGGACTGGAGCTTTTCCGGTCCCTTCGGTCACTACGACAAGGGGCAGCTGCAGCGCGGCCTCAAGGTCTACACCGAAGTCTGTTCCGCCTGCCACTCGATGAAACTGGTATCCTTCCGTACGCTGGAAGATCTCGGTTATTCGGAAGCCCAGGTTAAGACCTTTGCGGCGAATTACGAAGTCCAGGACGGCCCGAATGGCGATGGCGAGATGTACACCCGCAAGGCTGTCGCATCCGATCACTTCCCGTCGCCGTTCCCGAACGACGAGGCCGCCGCGGCGGCGAACAATGGGGCGGCACCGCCGGACTTCTCGCTGATCGCCAAGGCACGCGGCGTCGAACGGGGCTTCCCGCTGTTCATCTTCGATATCTTCACGCAGTATCAGGAAGGCGGGCCGGATTACATCCACTCCCTGCTGACCGGCTACCAGGAGCCGCCGGAAGGCGTAACGGTTCCGGAAGGCACGCACTTCAACCCGCATTTCAATGCAGCCATGTCGCTTGCCATGGCCAAGCCGATCTCCGACGACCAGGTCACCTATGACGACGGTTCTCCACAGACGGTCGAACAGTATTCCAGGGACATCTCCGCATTCCTGATGTGGGCTGCAGAGCCGCACCTCGAGGAGCGCAAGCGGACTGGCTTCATGGTGCTGATCTTCCTCCTGATCTTCACCGGCCTGATCTACCTGACCAAGAAGTCGGTTTACGCCAACAAGGAACATTGAGTTTCCTGGTTGCTCCGGTTTAAAAAGGCGGTCTTCGGATCGCCTTTTTTGTTGCGCGGAGTACGCGTTTACTCAAACAGGCCTGTCAGGCGAGGTCCGCTCGCTCGTCACGCAGGGAGGGCACTATTTGCTGAACAGGATCCTGCTCTACACGCGCGATGTTGACGCAACAGCGCGCTTCTACGCGCAGCATTTTGGCTTTATCCGCATGGATGATCCCGACGAAAGGATCACCGAACTGCGACATCCGCAGGGCGGCGCGATCCTGATGCTGCACAAGGCCGGCAAGGCACAGAGGATGGGGCAAGTGCTGGTCAAGCTTGTCTTCGATGTCGAAGATGTGGCCGCGTTTGTTGCCGCCTGCGCCGCGAGCGGCCTGCATTTCGGCAGCCTGCACCAAGCCGATGGTTATGATTTTGCCAATGCGAAGGACCCGGACGGGAACAGCATATCGGTCTCCGGCCGCGCCTATCGAAGCGGCTGACCATCGTCCGAACAGGCTGGGCCACCCGCGTATTCCGATGATTGGAGGCTCGATCGTGGTGAGGATCCGTTGGCGACAGGCGCTGGCTAAAGCCGGTTGCCGCTGTTGTGAACCGGTGTTTCTATAGCAGTATGTTCGCGAACTCACGCTCGCAGGCAAGCCTGTCAATCGCGGATATGACGCCTAATTTTCGTAGAATGAGAGCGTTTGGTATCGTCGCCAGGCACCATCGCACGAGACATGGCTGTGGCAGATTTGCGGATACGAGATCCTTCAAAATTATATCACTCGGCCAATAATACCAAGGATCAATGATAGAAACCTATAGGATGGCTTATGGCTGGTCTCTGGCTAGGCGCGATGTGAAGAGCGATGCTTTCGCATCGGACAAGCATCGCAACGACGCCAGGGATCAGCCATAAGCCACCTTCGGCCGGCTTCTCGGGTTCTCCGGCGTCGTCGAGGGCCTTGACCGATGCGTAAGCATCGCTCTGCGGACCTCTCCTAGCCGGAAAACCCGATCGAGCCGGTCCTATAGGTTCCTATCATTGATCCTTGGTATAAGTCGCTTTGGCTGTCGTAATCATGGCAACCACGGTAGCGTTGTTGTCGTCATTAAACTTCTTGCCGGAGAGTACAACCGCCGGGCGTCGTTTCAGAACAGGGATTTCCGAGAAGGGGAAAGGGACGACAATGGTTTCGTATCTTTCACAGATCACGAAACGCTTCCTCGTCTTCAGGGCTTTCCCACTCAACAAACAGCTTGGACACGTTGACCAGATAGTCGTCCGCAAGTTTGACCTCTCGGATCGAAACCAACTCGCCCCGCCTGTTCTTATACCAATCGTTCCAAACTTTCTTCATGCTACCATCCGGACGGATTGCTTCTGTCGGTCGACCATCCTTGCCGGTTTTCATCCGAACCCAGCGGCCGACAACGCCATCCGTTTCCAGATTGATAAACTCTCGTCCGGCAAGGCTTTCAATCGCTCCCGCAGTTGCGGGCTTTCGACATGCTTGATCCAGATGGCGATATCAGAAATTTTGACCTGCGGAACCATTGCGACTGTGCTCTCGCTTTAGAGGCGTCTTCTGGGGGTATAGTAATTCAGGCTAAGCCCCAGTCAATCTGCGGATTTCGCTCTGGTGGCGCGTGGGCATTTGTCTTCTTGAGGTCGGCAAACACCGAATGATGCACAGGTCGAAGTTTTGAAAGCCTTCAAACGCAAATGGCTCCATTGTTTCCAACGGAGCCATTTGAAACGCTCTGCTTTCGTCCAAAATCCTAGCTGAACCGACCGGCCGCATGGGCCAGCATGGTATAGACCTTGCCGGTATCCGATGTCAGGTAGGTCTGGGTCATCATCTTGTCGCGGTCGTTGCGGGCAACGTCGGCGAGGAGCTTTTCGAAATCGGCGATATAACGATCGACCGCAGTGCGGAACTCCGGCTCGCGATCATACTTGCGCTTGATCTCGTCGAAGGTCTGCTGCCCCTTCAGAGTGTAGAGACGGCGGGTGAAGACATCGCGCTCGCCGCGCTGGTAGCGGCGCCAGAGATCGACCGAGGCATCGTGATCGATGGCACGGGCGATATCGACCGAGAGCGAATTCAGCGATTCCATCACATGACGCGGATTGCGGCTGTCGCCGGTACGGGCGGCAGGCTGGGTCTCAGCCGCGCGCTGAACAGGAGCCGGCTGTGCCGGTTGGGCTTCCTCGCGGGATGCACCGCGCAACAGGTCACGCATCCAGCCGCTGCCTTCCTCCGCGCGTCCGCGCGTCTCGGCGATCGGCTGTTCCGGCTGGCGCGCAGGCTGCTGGGCAATCGGCTGTGGCTGGAGGCCGAGGCTGCCACGAAGCGCCGGTTCCGGCGCCGGGCGGCGCTGCTCGGGCGTCGGCTGCTGCTGGATGACGCGGGCAGGGGCCGGAGTGATGATCGCCTGTGCGACCGGCTGCGAGACTTGCTGAGCAACTGGCTGTTGCTGCTGGACCACCTGCTGGCGGACGACCGGCTGGGCGACTTCCATCTGGCCGGAGGACTTGCCGATGATCTCGGAGAGTTCCTGCAGCGCCTTGATCTGCTCGGCGACGGCGCGCCGCATGACCGAAGCATTTTCCTTGGCTTCTTCCGGAAGGTCGAATGCGCCGCGTTTCAGTTCCTCGCGGGTCATGTCGAGTTCCTTGCGGATCTCGTTGGCGGAACGGCGGATCTCGTCGGTGGCGCCGCTGAACTTGCCGATCGCATCCTCGACCGCCTGGCGAAGGGCTTCGCGCATCTGCTGGGCTGCACCGTCGGATTTCTTGCCGGTTTCCGCCAGCATGCGCTCGATGTCGGAGAGCGAAGCACCAACGCTGCCACGCAGGCGCGAGGCAACCTCCTTGGAACGTTCTTCGGCACGCACGAAGGCATTCTCGACAGATAGGCCAGCCTCGTCGCCTGCCTTGGTGACGGCTGCGCGCATCGTCTCGGATGCGTTTGCGGCACGCGCTTCGGCATCGGACAGGGTCTTGCTGACCTCGTTGAAGGATGCCTGGACACCGGCTCGCAGATTGCCGGCGATCTGGCTGGATCTTTCCTCGGCGCGAACGAACACGGCTTCCACCGACATGCTGGCTTCGTCGCCCGCCTGCACCAGAGCGGTGCGCATGGCTTCGGCGGCGGAGGCTGCCCGCTTCTCGGCATCGGTCAGCAGGCGGCCGACATCGGAGAAGGAAGACTGGATACCGCTGCGAAGGTTGCCTGCCACCTGTGTCGAGCGTTCTTCCGCCCGTTCAAAGGCGCCATCCACGAAGCCTTCCAGCGCGTGCATGGTCTTTTCGATCTCTTCCGAGCGGCGCACGAGGCCGACTGACAGGGTGCGCAGGGCTTCCTGGCGTTCCTCGAGCGTGCTGACGAGATTGGACTGCGCGGCGCCGAGCAGATCGGAGGCCTGACTGAGGACGCGTGAGTGATCCTCGAAGCGACCGACGATGCCGCCGATCTGGGACAGGGTCGATCCGGAAATCTCCGAGAGCTTGTCGACCTTGCCTTCCAGAAGACGGGTCGACGTCGAGAGCATGTCGGAGGCGCGGGTGGCGGATTCGGAAAAGCGTGCCGTGGTCGCGTCCAATTGCTCGTCCATGGCGCCGAGATTGGCGCCTGCCTGCTCGATGACCGAAGCGATCGCCGAATTGCTGGCAGCGAGCTGGTCGATCAGGCCGTTGGCCGTCGATTGCAGACGGTTTTCGACCATCTTCATGGCCTTGGCCGTTTCTTCTGCGCGACCGGAAATCGCGTTCAGCGTTTCGCCGGTGCGGGCCGTCAGGCTGTTGATCAGCGATGCGCTTTCGGCGCGCAGGCGATCGGCGCTTTCCTGGCTGACGGCGGTGATGCGCTCGGCGGTTTCCCTGCCGGTGACCGCATATTGCTCGACCAGCGGACGGGCTTCCTCGTCGATCAGGCGCGACAGTTCGGCGGAGCGGCCAGACAGCATCGAATTCAGTTCGCGGGTCTTGTCGTCCAGCGTCGCGCGGATGGCGTTGCCGCGGGCTTCCAGCGCCTTTTCGACGTCGGACAGGTTCTGGTGCAGGGAAGAAGCCTGTTCGGCGACGCGGCCTTGCGTTTCGGAAATCCTGGCGCTGGCCGTGTCTGAGGCCTCGCCGACCGATCGGGCGAGTTCAGCACTGCGCATGGCGACCTGGGCCGCCGTCTGCTCGATGGACGTCGCAAATTCCGTCTGGCGGGCTGCCATGGCGCGGGCGAAATCGTCACCGGCGCGGGCCAGAAGATCCGCAGACCTGGCCGCTTCCGCATCGATTCCCTGGGCTGCGTCACCAACGGCGCCGCGCAGGCTGGTCACGAGGCCTGCTGCCTTGCCTTCGATCGTGCGGCTGACATTGTCGAGGCCGATGGTGAGCGCCCGATCCATGGTGCCGAGGCGTTCTTCGATCCGGTTCGTGCCGCCCTCGATGCTCGCCGAAATCCGGCTGGCCGCAGCCTCGCTGACGCGGTCAAGTTCGGATGTGTGGCTCGACAGTGTTTCGGAAATCCGCGTCGCTGCGGCTTCGCTCGTTCTGCTCAGTTCGGATGTATGGCCGGCAAGGGCGTCGGCGATGCGTGCGGCTGCCTCGTCGCTGACGCGGCCAAGTTCTGCGGCGCGACCGGAAAGCGTGTCGGATATGCGGGCTGCAGCGACGCTGCTCACCTGATCGAGTTCAGACACACGTGCCGACAGCGTCTCGCCGATCTTCTGGCCGGCATTGTCGACGAAGGCGTGGACATTGCCGACGCTGTCCCGGATGCGGCCTTCAAGAATGCCGAGGCTGTTTTCAATGCGGTTGCTGGTGTCTTCCAGGCTGGTATTGATGCCGGATGCGGACGCGTCCATGCGGTTTGTCAGCGTATCGGCGGCGCGGCTGATCTGGTCTGCCGTTTCGCTCAGGCGGCTGGCTACAAGGCCGGTGCTGTCGCGCATGCGCTGGTCGAGAGCATCAGCGCTGCGATCGATGGCGGATCCAAGCTCGCTCTGCCGCTCTTCCAGCGTCATTTCCAGCATGCTGGCACTCGTTGCCAGCGTCGTGGCGATCGATATCGTCTGCTCACCGAGCACGTCGGCAAGCTGGGTGCTGCCTTCGCTGACGGCGATGTTGATAGCATTGATCCGGTCATCCAGCGTCGCGCGAATACGATCGTGCGTCGAGGACAGGGACCCGGTCAACTCGGCGGCCCGGCCGGACAATGTCTGCTCGATTTCCGATGCCCTGCTGGCCATGGAGGCGGCAATTTCAGATGCGTGGCCGGAGAGGGCACCGGCGATATCGGCCGAGGTGCGGGTCATCGTGCCGGCAATTTCGCTGACGCGGCCGCTGAGATTGTCGGCGATGTCGGCAACGCGGCCGGACAGCTGCTGTTCAATGTCGCTGACGCGATCGGACATGGTTTCGGCAATCGCAGTCGCGCGGAACGACAGATTGTCTGCGATTTCCTCGGTTCGGCTCGAAAGCGTCTCGGCCATGTCCGCGGCACTTGCCGACATGGTGCCGGCGATATCGGCATTGCGCCGCGCCAGCATGACGTCGAGCGTTGCGGTGCGCGTGGAAAGATCGTCGGTGAGCGCCTGGGCCCGTTCGGACAAAACGCCGCCGACACGCTCGACCGTTCCGCCAATCGCCGTTTCGATCGCATCCGTGCTGGACGACAGGACACTGGACAGGGTCGCCGTCCGCTCTGCGAGAATGGCATCAAGCTGCTCGGTGGTTCCACCAAGCGAAATGTCGACGGCGGCAGCACCCATGGCGAGTGCCTCGGTGAGACCCTCGGTTCCGGCTGCAAGTGCTGCCGAGAGGCTGGCCGTACGTTCGGACATGATCGAGCCAAGCTGCTCGGCCGTGCCGCCCAGCGCCGTTTCGATGGCCGTCGTGCTCGACGTCAGGACGCCGGTCAGCGCTGCCGTGCGCTCGGAAAGAATGCCGTCGATCTGCTCGGCTGTTCCACCAAGCGAGATTTCAACGGCGGCCGTTCCCATGGCGAGCGTTTCGGCTATGCCTTCGGTTCCGGACGCAAGCGCTGCCGACAGGCTGGCGGTCCGCTCGGACAGGAGCGAGCCAAGCTGCTCGGTGGTTCCGCCAAGCGCGGTCTCGATTGCCGTCGTGCTCGATGTCAGGACACCGGTCAGTGCGGCGGTGCGCTCGGAAAGCGTGTTGTCGAGCTTGAACTGGCTGGCTGCAATGGCACTGGTGATTTCGTCGGCGCGGCTTGCCAGCGTCTCGTCGATGCGGCTGTGGGCCGATTGGAGGCCTTCGACCAGATTGCCGGTGCGGGCATCAAGGGATGCGGCGAGGCGCATTTCGCTGCCGGCCAGATTGGTTTCAAGCGTATCGGCGCGCTGCCCAAATCCGGATTCGATCCGCTCCTGCGCCTGGGTGAGGGCGCTCATCAGTGCACCGGAGCGCTCCGACAGCACGCTGTCGATACGGCTGTGGGCGTTGCCGATGGCTTCGCCGAGTTCGGCTGTCTTGCCGCTGATCGTTTCCTCGATGAAATCCTGGGTCGTGCCAAGGGTGGTTGCAAGCGTCAGCGACTGGTCCGAAAGGGCATTCTCGAACTTCTCGATGCTGCTGTCGAGCATGCCGCCGATCGCTTCGGATCCGCCGGACACCGTCTGGTTGATGCGCGCCAGGCTTTCCATCAGCTTGGAATCGAGCATGCCGGCGCGCTTGTCGAAAGCGTTTGCGAATTCATGGAAGCGCGAATCAAAGGCTGTCGCCAGCGTACCGACCGTCGCCTGCAGTTTTTCCTCGAAGAAGCCGGAGCGCAGGTCGAGATCCATAATCGTGTCGTCGGCCGTGGACTTCAGGCTCTGGCGGAAGCTCGCACCGCGCTCGTCGAGCGTTGCGTTCAGCGAGTTCAGGATATCGTCCAGTCCGCCGGTAATGGCCTGCTGGCCGACGTTCAGGCTCTCGTTCAAATCGCGGGTGCGGGCAATCAGCGTTTCGTTCAACTGACGGGCTCGCTCGTTGAGGGCGGCATTCAGCTTTTCCGTGTTGGCGTCGAGCGACGATGCGCGGGTCTCGAACTGGCCGAGCAGTTGCTGGCCACGTTTGGCCAGCGTCTGGCTGAGATTTTCAAGGCGTGCATCGAATTCCGTGCTGAGCGACACGCCGGCGGTCGTCAGGCCGGAAACGAGCGCGTCGGTGCGGGTCGACAACATGGCGCTGATCGTCTGGGTCGCATTGTTGGACTTTTCCATCAATGCAGCGGCGCGGGTCTCGATCATCGAGGCGAAAGCTTCGCCCGAGGTGCCGATGCGGGCCGTGATGTCTTCGCCGGCCAGCGCCAGCTCGTCCTTCAGCTGCGCATGGGCGCCCGAGATCGAGGAGCGGATACGCTCGGCATGGCCAACGATGGCTTCCCGCTCGAGGCCCAGTTCCTGCACCAGCGTGCGGACGCGCAATTCGTTGTCGCTGTAGCTGCGTTCCAGCGCGTTGACTTCGGAATGCACCAACGTTTCGAGTTCGGTCGCCCGCGCGATGGTGCGCTCGATGCCTTCGTTCATGGCTGAAACTTCGCGGCGAACGGCCTGGCCGACGGTCATGATACGCTCGGAAGCGGCGGTTTCCGGCTCGGCAAGCCGCAGGGCGACTTCTGCCATCGAGCGGGCGGCGCTGCGCAGTTCGTGCGCGCGGGAAATCATGATGGCAAAGGCGAAGAACAGCATCACCGGCAGAATGATGAAGATGGCAACGCCGACAGCACCCGGCATGGCCGCGAGGTCTGCCAGCGAACGGATCTGCCAGATTTCCGGACCGTAGAGAAGGTTGGCGACGCCGAGGCCACCGACGACCCACAGCAGGGAGCCGACCGCGGCGATACGCATCGTCGTGCGGCTGGAGCGGATTTCAAGAGAACGGAGAATTGCTGCGGGTGTCTTGCGACCGTCGTCATTGGCGGGAGCGAAAGAAGGAGCGCGGGGCGCCTGTTCCGGCGTCAGGCCTCTTGCCTGATCCTGGGGCCTTGCGGACTTTGCCGCTGGCTCGCCGGTCGGCTTTGCATTTCTCTGCTGGTCGGATGTCGAAGCCTTGGTCGTGGGTTCAGACACATTTTCCTCCGGATCATCCAAGGAAGTCTTGTCGTTCAGGGCCGACTTAAGCTCGTCAAAGTCGATCTTCAGAGCATTTTCCAATGCCTGGAAAGCCTTGTCGTCGATCGATTCGTTGCTTTTATTCGTCGCCATACGGATACGCCTCGTTACCAAACTGCCCGTTTGCGACCATTCTCCATAAGGACCGCCTGTCCATTGTGGAGTCTCTCCGCATTCGGGCGGCGACGGCAAGATACACGCATCACACTCACGCAATACCCTGACAGGTCACCCAATTCATTCACACCGGTGAATAGTGACATCGGGACCATGATGATAGCCACACGTGCTCTTTTCCACCGGGACCGTGGCGGCAAGCCGGCACAAACTGTCCCTAACCGTACCGTAGTGACACATTCACCTGTTTCTGACAATTAACGCCCTTCTCCAATCGTTAAAATCCTAACAACTTCTTAATGTCCAAAGGGCTTAAGAATCCGAAAAGCCAAGGAATTCAGGCGGTTTAACTGTCGTTAACCATGCCATGCGATTCTTGCCTTCATTGCGCCGCGATTTAATCTGATAGCAGCGCCGCTTCGGCTTAATGGGTTCGGGGCAGACGGGAAAGTTGGCTGGATCCGCATCCGCTTCGGACGCAATCCCCGCACAGTCTCCGTTCGCCAGAGTGCTTCGACAGGTCGTTGATTTGAATAATCGGCCAGGCCCGTTCGTTGAGGATCTAGATGTGTATTGACGATGTGGGCGGTAGACCGGACCCCATCGCCGTTTAAAGAAGAAAACAAGGAAATTGGCCAAAATGGCGGCACTCAAGATCGCTTTCGAAGCCCCCGATAATTTCGGCGGCGCATCTCCCTCCAAGTCGCGCCCGATCGATCTGGTCCATCTTGCGACACAGACCATGGGTGACAAGCGCCTGGAGCTGGAAGTGCTGCAGATGTTTGCGCGCCAGACGCGCCAACTCATGAAGGAACTGTCTTCCGACAGTATCGATCACCGGCTGGCGACGGCGCACCGCCTCAAAGGGGCGGCACTTGCAGTCGGCGCCTTCACTGTCGCTCAGACGGCGCAGACAGTCGAGGATCAGCCACAGGACGCCGCCCATCTCGCCGCGCTCGCGACCTCGGTCCTCGAAGCGGAAATGTTTATCCTGAAGCTCTGCCGCTGAACGGGCCAGGCTTGTAAAAGTGCCTGCGACATTGCCGACGCTGCAGATGCAGGGCGGTATCGCGCTTCAGCGCCTTTCGCCGCAGGCTTGGCGAGTTGACTGCTCGGCTGAATTGTTGGAAGAAATCAGTTGAATTTGCCGTGTTGAGCGCCGCCTTTTCAAAAGGGCGGCGCATTTGTTGATGCGGCATGCCGAAACAACGCCAGTATCCGGAACCGACCATGACAAAACTGACCATCGTCGCCTTTGACGGCACGCGCTACGATCTTGACGTCCAGAACGGCTCGACCGTCATGGAAAATGCCGTGCGCAACTCTGTTCCGGGCATCGAAGCCGAATGTGGCGGCGCCTGCGCCTGTGCCACCTGTCATGTCTATGTCGACGAGGCCTGGTCGGCGGCCGTCGGCGCACCGGAAGCCATGGAAGAGGACATGCTCGATTTCGCCTATGACGTGAAGCCGACATCGCGCCTGTCCTGTCAGATCAAGATGGCCGACGCCTTCGACGGGCTCGTCGTGCATGTGCCCGAGCGCCAGGCCTGATCGCCGGGTCGCACCGCTCCTTCATCGGTCTGCATAAAAAAAGCCCCGCTTGCCGTGAACGGCGAGCGGGGCCAGGAGGGCGCATCGCTTACAGATGAGGGAGGGAACATCTGCAGCAAAAGGATACGCCAGGAGAACTTCGGTTCATGACTGTCCGGCGACCGAACCAAATGGTCAAGCCCGACAGACTACATGCGAAACCGTTACTCGGGAAACACTGCGCTCATCATGAGCTTACTCGGGCACGCCCTGAATTCTTGTGAAGAGGCCTGTTTGCCTGTCCTTCACTCTATGATCTGAATATAGCGGAACTTTAGGCTTTGTTCTATCGCTAGAAATCACCACTGAAATACTATTGACGCACAAGTCTGGCGCAAGTTTCGTGACCGTTATCCTGCACCTGTTTTTGCTGTCGTGAAATATGAAACGACGACCTCCGTTATGATGATCTTGAGGTGTCAAGGCCGAGGATATGCTCCAGGCCACCGCTATCTCTTTGATAATGTGAAGACTTCCAGAACAGCGCGATCCGTAGGACACTGTCCGTGGCAGGAGCGGGTCGAAGAATATCGCGCCATGCTTACTTCTTGCGGATGGCATCGAGACGGTATTGCAGGAGGCGAATCATTCGCCGGTCGAAATTCGCCGCTTCGGTCCGGTCGAAGCGGGCCTGATCACGATCGTGGTCGGTAATAGCGGTTTCGCTGACGCGGGCGACACGCGCCTGCAGGCGCTCGCAGTCCGCCTCCGGACGCAGTGCCATGAAGCTCCGCTCGAGATCGCGCGCATGCGTGCGGGCAATTTCGGCGTGGCGTTCCTCGTGGCGCTTGATGTCGCTCGACAGCGTGTCCCATACGAGACCGAGATCGCGGCCGGCGCGTTTGCGGTTGGTCCAGCGCGGCAGGATGATTTTTGTGTTGAGGGTGACCTTGGCGCTGCCGACCGCGCATTTGCCGCCGCGGCTGACATAGGTCACCGTGCCACCGAACTTGATCTTCGTTGCTCCCGGATGGCGCGCCCCTGTCGATTTCATCAGCGGGCCACGCGAGGACAGAGCCTTGTCGAGTTCTTCCGCGGTCCGCCCGCCGACCGAAAAATACGAAAAGCTCTTGCTGATCACCGTTTCTGCCATGGCATTGCCGGCTTGACCGAGCGCGAGTGCCGCAAACAGCAGCACTGTGGAGGAAATACGGCCTGAACGCATCGGCATGGCAGTCTCTGTAGTTGAAGTTCCCCAAAGCTTGGGGCATAGCCAGCGCCAGCGCAACACAAAATCGCAGGCAGCCGCAGACATGCGCGGCGAAAGTCATGATGTACGATCCTTTTCAACCTTTTGACTGGCATCTCGCCCACGGTCGCCGGCTGACGCTCGGCCCTGCAGGCGTGCTGATGGCAATCATCAACGTGACACCGGACTCGTTTTCCGATGGCGGCGCCGACAGGGATGCGGCTGCTGCGGTCGATAGAGCCTTGAGAGCCGTCGAGGCGGGGGCCAGTATTGTCGACATCGGCGGCGAATCCACTCGGCCGGGCGCTGATCCCGTCTCGCCGGCACAGGAGCAGGACCGTGTCCTACCGGTTATCGAAGCGCTGGCCAGACAGGCGGACGTCATCATTTCTGTGGATACCTATCGCGCCGAGACAGCCAGGCTTGCGATTGCTGCCGGCGCCCACATCATCAACGACGTTCATGGACTGCAGCGCGAGCCCGATCTCGCAAGCGTCGCTGCTGAAACCGGGGCGGGGCTCTGCATCATGCACACCGGCCGCGACCGGCAGAAGCTGGATGACGTGATCGCCGACCAGTTTCACTTCCTGCAGCGATCGCTGCAGATTGCGGCCGCGGCCGGCGTCTCCAAAGGACAGATCGTGCTCGATCCCGGCTTCGGCTTTGCCAAGGATACCGACGAAAACCTTGCCCTGATGGCGCGATTCAACGAGCTTCATCGGTTTGCGGCGCCGCTGCTCGCCGGCACCTCGCGCAAGCGTTTTATCGGTGCTGTCACGGGAAGAGAAGCCACAGAACGCGATGCTGCCACCGCGGCGACGACCGCGCTTCTGCGGATGGCGGGCGCCGCTGTTTTCCGGGTACACGATGTCGCAATCAACAGGGATGCGTTGCTGGTGGCAGATGCTATGCTGGCGGCGCGGAACGAAGGGCAGGATTGAGATCATGACGGCGACCTACAGGATCACGCTCAAGAACTGCGCCTTCTTCGCGCGACACGGCGTTCACGACGAGGAAGAATTTCTCGGGCAGCGCTTCTTCGTCGATGCCATTCTCGACGTCGAGCCCGGCACGGCGCTTGTCGATGATTCGATCGAGAATACCGTCCATTACGGCATCGCCTTCACCGAAATCGAAAAGATCATCACCGGCCGCCGGCGCTATCTGATCGAGGCCTTAGCGCTCGAAGTGGCGCAGACACTCTGCGGCCGCTTTCCGCAGGTCCGCCGGGCGGAAGTTTCGATCCGCAAACCCAACGCGCCGGTCCCCGGCGTGCTCGATTATGTCGAAGTCACCGTCGAGCATTTTGCCTGACATGGCGACGACTCACGCAACACTCGGCCTTGGCGGCAATATCGGCGATCCCGCGGCAGCGATGGCGCGCGCGCTGGCGACGCTGGACGCACGCGCTGACTGTTCGGTGACGGCTGTCTCGCGGCTGTACCGCACGCCGCCCTGGGGCAAGACCGACCAGGCGTGGTTCTTCAACGCCTGTGCCGAAGTCGAGACTACACTTTTGCCGGACGACCTGCTCGACACCTGCCTGTCGATCGAGCGCGAGATGAAACGGGAACGGCTTGAGCGCTGGGGGCCGCGGACGATCGATATCGATGTCCTGACCTATGGCGAGAGGGTGCTGAAAACCGAAAAGCTGGAGATACCGCATCCACGCATGACCAGCAGGGGGTTCGTGCTGATGCCGCTTGCCGATTTCGCGCCGCGGATGCTCATCGCCGGCCGCACGGTTGCCGACTGGCTCGAAGATGCCGACATTGCCGGCATCGAAGCGGCATCGACAGACGGCAGATGGTGGATGTCGGCCCGCTGAAACGAAAAAGGAGCCCGCCGGTCCAGCGTGCTCCTCATTTTCTGAAGTTGGTCTTATCCTTGGTATGGGAGCCTATTCGATCGAGCCGACAGCCATCGTATCGACCTGCCGGCTAAGGCTGACGCCGATCACGGGAACCATGGTTTCCTCGACCTTGACCGAGATCGTGATGTTCATCGTCGAAGCGTCCTGCAGGCGGGCGATCATCGCGCCGTTGAGCTTCTTCCGGTTGATACCGACGACGATCTTGTCCTTCGAGACGTTGCCCGAGATGATGTCGAGGCCCTTGCCGCCGGCGCCATCCAGGAACTTGCCCTTGTAGCTGTTGCCAGCCTGGCTGATGACGGCCGACATCGGCTGCTTGAAGACGCCGACGCGGCAGAAGCCGTCGAGCTTGATCGAGGCGGACTTGCCATCGGCGGCATCGCCTGTCAGGTCGCAGGTGAATTTCGTGCCCTTGTATTTACCGGCAACGATTTCGCCCGGGCCCTTCCACTGGCCCGAAACCTGCTCGAAGAAGGCCTTGTCGCGGCTGCCGGAAAAGGCAGGCGTTGCCGTGGCGACGAGGGCGGAAAGTGTGGCTGCGGCGAAGCTGCAGGCGATCAAAGAAGGGCGCGAAAACATAAACGATCCTTGAAGGTCAACGTCCAGAATGTGAGGCTACATTTGCGCTTAAATGGTTAATGGACTGTTTCCGCGGCCTTTGCGCGGGCAAGAAACGGCCTCACGATATGTTTCAAACGCGGTCCGCATGCACCGCGACAAAACGATGCCGTCACGGCTGCTTCACCGTCATGTGTTGGGCGGTGAGCCGACGTGCATTTGAAACTGGCGACTGTCTTGTTACGTAGATGCACAGGAATGGGGGGCGTTGACGATGACGATTGTAAACGAGGTCGAGGACATGCCGATGGGCCAGCCGGAGACGGGCAGGGTGATCGTCCGGCATGGGCTTGCGACACGCATCACCCATTGGACATGGGCCGTTGCCCTTTTCTTCCTGCTGCTCAGCGGCCTGCAGATCTTCAACGCGCATCCGTCGCTCTATATTGGAAACCAGTCGGGGTTCGAATTCGACAATGCCATCCTCGAAATCGGCGCCGTCAGGGGCGATGATGGACAGCCCAGGGGCGTGACCACCGTCTTTGGCAGAAGCTTCACGACGACCGGTGTGCTGGGCATGAGCGGGGTTGCGGAAAACCCGTCCTATCGCGGCTTTCCCGCCTGGGCGACGTTGCCCTCCTACCAGGATCTGTCGACCGGTCGCGTCATCCATTTTTTCTTCGCCTGGTTTTTTGTGGCGGCCTTCCTCGTCTGGCTCGTTTCGAGCCTGATCAACGGACATATCCGTCGCGATATCCTGCCCTCGCTGGCCGATGTCAGAGCCTTGCCGCAAAGCCTTGCCGATCACCTGCGTCTCCGGTTCCACCATGACGGCCGGTATAACGGCCTGCAGAAATTCGCCTATGCCGGCGTGCTGCTGGTGGTGTTTCCGCTGATCATCCTGACCGGGCTGACCATGTCGCCGGGCATGAACGCTGCCTGGCCCTGGTTGCTCGACGTGTTTGGCGGGCGCCAGACGGCCCGGACCCTGCACTTCCTCTGCATGGCGCTGCTGGTGCTCTTTTTCATCGTCCACATTTTCATGGTTTTTGCGGCCGGACCGCTGAACGAAATGCGGTCGATCGTCACCGGGCGCTATCGCACGGACGCGCCGCTTAAGGAAAATGAGACGCTGGAACAGGAGACACGCCGATGAGCCGCTTTCTCGTCAATCGCCGCCGGTTCCTGAAGGTTGCCGGCGTTGCCGCTTCTGCCGTGCCGCTATCCGGCTGCGATGCGCTCGATGGGCTGCTTTCGGGGCAAAGTCCGGCACGCGGCATCATGGCGTCGGCCAACACGCTGACCTACAGGGTGCAGCGCATGCTGATCGGGGCGGACAAACTGGCGCCAGAATTTGCCGCAAGCGAGGTTCGGCAGGGGCAGCGGCCGAACGGTTCGACGGATCCGACAGACACGGATTATCTGGCGCTGCAGGGCAAGGGATTTGCGGATTACCGGCTGCAGGTGACCGGCCTTGTCGAAAAGCCGCTGAGCTTCAGCCTGGATGAAATCCGCAACATGCCGGCGCGGACCCAGATTACCCGGCATGACTGCGTCGAGGGCTGGAGCTGTATCGCGAAATGGTCGGGCGTGCCGCTTGCGCGCCTGCTGGACGAGGCCAAGGTCAAGCCGGAAGCGCGGTTCGTGGTGTTCCACTGTTTCGACAGCATGAGTCTCGGGCTTTCCGGCGCCGTTCCCTATTACGAATCGATCGACCTGATCGACGCCCGCCATCCCCAAACCATTCTTGCCTATGGCTGCAACGACCAGCCTCTCCCGGTGGCCAATGGAGCGCCGTTGCGCGTCCGCATCGAGCGGCAGCTTGGGTACAAGATGGCCAAATACATCAAGTCGATCGAACTCGTCTCGACGTTGCAGCCGTTCGGCCGCGGCAAGGGCGGCTTCTGGGAAGACCTCGGCTACGAATGGTATGGCGGGATTTAATCGTCGGCGGACCTGCTCCTGCCGGACATGCCCGGTGTCAGGTCGCCGATGAAATCGCCGATGCCGGGACGCCTGAGCGCCTTGAATGGCATCGGCCGGCAGAGATCCATCGCCGCGATGCCGATGCGGGCGGTCATCAGGCCGTTGATCACGCCTTCGCCAAGCCGCGCCGACAGTTTGGAGGCCAGTCCGTGGCCGAGCACTTGCTGTATCAGGCTGTCGCCGACGGCAATCGAGCCGGTGACCGCGAGGTGTGCGATGACGTCGCGCATCAGTCGCAACATGCCGAAGGTGCCCGGCCGGCCGCCGTACAGCTCGGCCATGGCACGGATCATCCGGGCGGATTCGTAGACGACGTAACCGAGGTCTACCAGCGCCCGCGGACTGACCGCCGTGACGATCGAGACGCGCTTGGCGCCATTGAGAATGATCGTCCTTGCCTCTCGATCGAGCGGTGCCAAAAGTTCGCGTTCGGTCAGATCGAGAAGATGCGGACCGTCAATGATCTCGCCTTCCGTTTCTTTCAGCCGCGTCCGGCCGCGCGCCGTCTGCGGTTTTGCGGCCAGCAGCCCGACCAAGTGATCCATGACCTTGCGCGCCGGTTTGGCCGATGGCGACAGGCTCGCTGCTATAGCTTCCTGTTTCAGGGCCTGCACGGCGTTCAACTGCAGGAGGCCGGCAAGCTCGCGGGCGACGACAGCCAGAAAGGCGGCAGCACCGATCGCGGCCGCGGCAATCGCGAGATATCCAAGCCAGTCCGCCCGCGTGAACAGATCGCGGATCAGGCTGTCGATCCACAGGCCGGTGGCGAGCGAAAACAGCAAGCCGAGGGCGCCCGCCGCTACACGCGCGAAGGAGAATCGGCGTTTGCGCGGCGTGGCTTCCGGCAGTGCCTGTGCGGACAAGGCCGATGTCGTTTCGATGAAGGGGTCCTGCGCGTCTTCCGTCATGACGATGTTTTCGTCGAAGCTGCCCGGTGCGCGGCGGCTCGGCTTGTCCATCGGCGCGGGCTTGTCGACTTGCAGAGGGGCAGGGCCGCTGTCGAGCGTGAACGAGGCCGGCTTGCGGCGGGGGATGTTTGGCGTGTCGGTCATGCCAGCCGGTCTCCGAACAGGAATTGCATGGCGCGGTCGAGCCGGATATGCGGAACCGACAGTTTCAGGCCACCCCCGGTTTCCTCGATGTGCGGCGGCCGAAAGCGCACGAAGCTCAAGTCAGGTAAGAGGCTTTCCTCGGGTTTTGAGTCAAGGCCTTGAAAAAGTGAATCCGGATTCTCCGGCAAGTCCCCGGGAAATATAGCTGTTTTCCGCTCTCCATCAAAGGTCTCACCGTTGATCGTCTCGCCGGCGATCGGCGTTCCGACGATCACCGGGAGGGCGTGGCCATCATGATTGACGGAGGCTTCGCGGGTGGCCCGGACGGAGGCGAGCGCCATGACCTCGATGCCGGCACCGCTCATGCCGATCCGTTCGATCGCGCGGGCGACGAGCCGTCCGGTGATTTTTTCGAGGCGGTCATGGCTTTCATGATGCAGATGATCGGCCTTTGTGGCGGCGATCAGTACCTTGTCTATCCGTCGCGTCAGAAGCGACGAGAGGAAGGAGTTGGTTCCGGACCGAAAGCAGGCCAGCACATCGGCCAGTGCGCCCTCCAGATCGAGCAGCGATTCCGAACCGCGATTGATCGCCTGCAGCGCATCGACCAGCACGATCTGCCGGTCGAGGCGGGCGAAATGCTCGCGGAAGAACGGTTTGACCACATGCGTCTTGTAGGCTTCATAGCGCCGCTCCATCATGGCCCAGAGCGAACCTTTTGGCGCGCGCCCTTCCGGCAAGTCGGCAAGCGGTGAGAAGGTCAGGGCGGGCGAGCCTTCGAGGTCGCCGGGCATCAGGAAGCGGCCGGGGGGCAGTGTGGAGAGCGAGCGTTCGTCGGATTTGCAGGCCTTCAGATAGGCCGTGAAGGTCTCAGCCAGCCGCCGCGCATCGCCCTCGTCGGCAGCGGCCTCGATCTTGATCGCCTCCGCAAGCCTCAGCCATTCGGCCGAAAGTTCCGCACGCACGCCACGGCGCGCGCGCTCGACGGTGTTGCTGCTGAAGGTGCGAAAATCCTGCGTCAGCAAGGGCAGGTCAAGCAGCCATTCGCCGGGATAGTCAATGATGTCGATCGACAGTCGCCCCGGCGAGAACATCCGGTTCCAGCCGCTGGCGCTTTCAAAGTCGAGCGTGATGCGCAGTTGCGAGATGGCGCGCGTCGAATCCGGCCAGAGGCGGTCGCGGACAAGGGCTGTCACGTGGTCTTCGTACTGGAAGCGCGGCACGGCATCATCGGGTTGCGGCTCCAGCCGGATCTTCGAGACGCGCCCCGAGCGGACGGCCTCAAAAATCGGCAGGCGTCCGCCGTTCAGCAGATTGTGCACCAGCGAGGAAATGAACACCGTCTTGCCGGCGCGCGACAGCCCGGTGACTCCAAGCCGCAGCGTCGGATTGACGAAACCGGACGCCCGGTCGGCCAGATTGTCGAAGGCGATGCGGGTGTCGTCGGTGAGGCTGGTGAGGATCGGCGGCAACGGGCATTGTCCCAGATGTGAGGTCGATACGAACGCATGGTGATCGGGCGTCCCGTTCACCTGCGATATAGGACGGCAGGGTGACCGAAAAAAGAAGCCGGGGCAGGAGATTGCGTACCGGCCTGCCGCTATGGCGCCAAAAACGCCACCAGGCGACCCGGCACGGACGCCCTTGCCGACGCAGTCTGGTCGATATCGATCACGGCAAACCCGGCACAGGGATAGCCGGTGGGAATGGCATTTGCGGCACCGGTTTCGCCGAGCAGTGCCTGCATCAGTTCGTCGATCATCGGATTGTGGCCGACCAGCATCAGCGCTCGCGCATCCTGCCAGGCCTCGATAAAATCCGTGTAGACCGCCGTCGGCCCGGCATAGAGCGCATCCGTGTATTCGATCTCGAGGTCTTCGCCCATGGCACGGCGCAGCGCTTCGGCCGTGTCCCGGCATCGTCTGGCTGTCGAGCAGAGCACCTTGTCCGGTCTGAAACCTCGATCTGCTGCCATGTCCGCAATGATCTCGGCCTGCGCAAATCCGGTCTCGTCCAGCGTGCGATCGAAGTCCTTCTGACCCGGCAGCGCCCATCCGGCCTGCGCATGCCGCATAAGGTAGAGGCGGAATATCGGGGGAGCAGATGGCGGCATCGATGTCACTTCCGGGACTGGTTTCATCTCACGCCGACCGTGGCGCATCACGTTTTATTCGGCATCTCCGGCCCGGCAAAGTCCCAGTCCGCATTCCTGGCGATCGTTGACTTTCGGTTCAGGAATCGAGCATTTCGCGGACGGCGACGGCCAGTTGCTTGAGCGAGAAGGGTTTGGGTAGGAAACCGAATTTTGCATCGGCCGGCAAATTCCGCGCAAACGCATCCTCGGCGTAACCCGAGACGAAGATGAACTTCATGTCGGGGTGGATCTTGCGCAATTCGCGCAGCAGCGTCGGGCCGTCCATTTCCGGCATGACGACGTCGGACACGACGATGTCGATCGTGTCTCCGAATTCGGCGATGATCTCCAGAGCCTCGACGCCGGAGCCGGCTTCGTGAACGGTATAGCCCCGGGTTTCGAGCATGCGCTTGCCGCCGCGGCGAACGGCCTCCTCGTCCTCGACGAGAAGAACAACCGCGGAATCGCCGGTCAGGTCGGTCGGTTCCTCGGTCTTGCCCGGTTTGACCGTTCCAAGGACGGGGGCGGCTTCCGTGACGATGTTGCCGGCAGCATCCGTTACCACTTCCTCGATGTAGCGTGGCAACAGGATGCGGAACGTCGTTCCCTTGCCCATCTCGGATTCGGGATAGATATAACCGCCGGACTGCTTGATGATGCCGTAGACCATGGACAGGCCGAGACCGGTGCCCTTGCCGACTTCCTTGGTCGTGAAAAAGGGTTCGAAGATCTTGTCGAGGATTTCCGCCGGAATGCCAGTCCCCTGGTCGGAGACCTCGATCATCACGTAATCCTCTTCCGGCAGGTCGCGCCGGCTGAGCGCCGCGACCTCGCCGGCCGGAAGATTGCGCGTCCGCAGCGTGATGACGCCGCCGTCCGGCATGGCATCGCGGGCATTGACGGCGAGGTTGAGAACGACCTGTTCGAACTGCCCGAGATCGGTCCGGACCGGCCAGAGGTCGCGGCCGTAATCGACCTCGAGCTTGACGTTGGTTCCGGTCATGCGATCGACCAGCATGCGCAGGTCGCCGACGACGTCGGTCATGTTCAGCACCGTTGGCCGCATCGTCTGCTTGCGCGAGAAGGCGAGCAACTGCCGGACGAGAACGGCTGCGCGGTTGGCGTTGCGCTTGATTTCCATCAGGTCCGCAAAACTAGCGTCCGAAGGGCGGGCCGAAAGCAGCAGGTGATCGGAGGAAAGCAGGATGGCAGTGAGGACGTTGTTGAAGTCATGCGCGATGCCGCCGGCCAGCGTGCCGACCGCGTTCATCTTCTGGGTCTGCGCCATATGGGTTTCGAGCGCCTTCTGCTCGGTGATTTCCACTGCATAGACGATGGCCGCCTCTTCCGGGGCCTGGTCGCTCTGATCGATGACGGCATTCACGTAGAAACGGAAATGCCGCGTCTCGTCCTTCGGATGCAGTGAATCGATCGGCGCGATGTCGCTCTGGCGGTCCTTGGCAGCGTTCAGCGCGTCGCGCAGGCGCGCACGATCGGGCTCGTGCACGACGGTCTCAAGGAATGCACCATGTTCCATGTCATCGCGCGACACGACGGCGGAAAACAGCTTGAGGAAGGGCGCGTTGGTCCTCAAGATTCGTCCGGCGCCATCGACGGAGGCGATGGCCATCGGCGTGTTGTTGAAAAAGCGCGTGAAGCGCATGGCGGCGATCGAGGCGGACTGATCGCTTTCGTCGTCGCCGGCACGGGAGAGCACGATGGTCCGGCTTTCGCCCGGCGCACCGTCGCGATTGGACGACACACGATGCACGAGGCGGGCCGCGAGGCTCTGGCCGTTCGCCTTGCGCAGGTCGAGATCGAGAACCTTGGTCTTCTTCAGTCCGGGCTCGGCCTGGACCGATTGCACCAGCGCCAGGCCTTCGCCGGCCACCAGGTCGGCAATGCTCATCGAGCCCGGCTGGAATTTGGTGAGATCGAGCCCGAGCCAATCCGCCAGCGTGGCGTTGATGTAGAAGATCTCGCCTTTCTTTCCGGCGGAGAAAAAGCCGGCCGGCGCATGGTCGAGATAGTCGATGGCGTTCTGCAGTTCCTTGAAGAACCGCTCCTGATCGTCGCGCTCGGACGTGATATCGGAAATCTGCCAGAGATAGAGCGGGTTGCGCTGGCCGTCTTCGAGCGGCAGAACGCGCGCCTTGAGGCGAAACCAGTGCGCGCCGGAACCGGCGGAACCGCCGCTGGGGCTGAGCGGCTTGAGAAGACGGAATTCTTCGTGGCCGGCCTGGCCCTCGTGCAGGCCATTGGTCAGCCGGTAAAGCGCTTCGGTTGCCTCCCTGTTGCGCGAGAGGATGGTTTCGAGCGACTGGATCTCGCTTGCCTTGGTGGCGCCCGTCTGCGCGCCATAGGCGGCATTGGCATAGATGATCCGGCCCTTGCGGTCGGTGACCAGCGTACCGTCTTCATGGGCATCGAGAAATGCGCGCGCCAGTTCATCGGGCCGCGACTGCGGCATGACCTCGATGAAGCCGATGATCGACGAAACCAGGAAGAAGATGCCGACCATCGCCAGGATGCCGAGGATGCCAAGCACGATCTCGTTTTCGAGCTGGCTCTTGAAGACGACGAAGGCCGCTGCAGAAACCGTCAGGACGATGGCCAGAAGGATGATGCGCAGCACCGTGCCGGGACGTGTGCCCCGGTCAACGATGGGCATATGATAGTCCCCGGCCTGCCGCAATTTCGTCATACGCGCCTCGTTGATCGCCGGCTGCGCCGATCCGGAATGAACGGGCGCCTCTCCGACAAGCCTGACCTGCAGACGGGTGTCACCACCGGTCCCGGTTCCGTGAGGAAATGCCTCGCCGAACATCAGGCAAGAATCATCTTTAACAGCGCATGGCAAAAGCAAAAAGCACTTGCTTGGACGCAGGCATGGTCAATTCACAAGGAATGTCTGTTTCCGTCGATATCGCCTTGATCACCCGATCAAAAACGGCTTCTGCCAGTCTGCTTTGGACAATCCTGGCGACCGGGTTGAATAGGCCCGAAAAAAGCCGTCAAATAGCGGCACGCTTTTGGATGGAAACGGAGTACGGACGATGATCGAAGAGATGCTTGGAACGAACGGCGCGAAGTTCATCGTCGCATCGCTCGTCGTCGCGTTTGCGCTCCTTTGCCTTGTCGGCGTCTTCTGGTTCATCCGAAACCGGCCGTCGTCGCCGTTCATCCGCGGCGGCAAAAACCGGCAACCGCGACTGGCCGTCCTCGATGCCGCCGCGATCGATACGCGTCGGCGACTGGTGCTGGTGCGCCGCGATGACGTCGAGCATCTGATCATGATAGGCGGGCCGACGGATATCGTCATCGAAAGCCGCATCGCTCCGCCGAAACCCGGCGTGACAACGCCACAGGAACAATCTGCGCTGCCGCAGCAGGCCGTCGAGCGCCGGGTGGTGCAACAGCCGCAAAACCAGCCTTCGCCCGAAACCAGGATAGCACCGGTTTCGGCTATGGCCAATGTGCTGTACCGTGACGGTCCCGAGAATCCGTCTGACCAGGCCCGTCAGGCTGTCCCGCCGGCGCAGGTCAGGCTCCCGCGCGACGACGCTTCCGGTTTGCCGCGTCCTTCGACCCTCGACCGGGTGCCGTCGCAGGCCGTCCCGTCCCGGGAGCAACCGGCCGGCGTCAGCGCGGCGGCAACACCCTTTCCAGCGAGCAAGGCCCCGGCAGACATCCTGGATGCCGCCAGAAGCCGCGTACTCGCCGGCAGCAGTGCGCCTGCGCAGGTGCCGCTGCAGGGTCGGCCCGTGACGGCGGCAGCCGCAGCCGTTCCGCAGTCGGTGGCGGAAAAACCGCCTGCGGATTTTGAAAGTTTTCTGGATGCCGAGATCAGCGGCGACCTGCGAAAAATGACACCTGAACCCGTCGTGCGCGCCGACCAGGGCAACCGGCCGGCCACCATCGGACGCCAGGATCCGAAGCTGGAGGGGCCGGCATCACGGCAGGAGCCATCACTGGAAGAGGAAATGAACCGCATGCTTGGCGAGATAGCGGGCAATCGCAAGCCCTGACGCGGACGCGACGTGGCGTCAGAGGAGCGAACTTGTCCGTGGCAGGCGGCAGGTCTGCTCATAGGCTGAAACGACAAACGGCGCGGACAAGCCGCGCCGTTTGAAAACCGGAATTCGAGACGGCTGGTTATTCGTCCCGATAGACTTTTTCCCGACGTTCGTGTCGTTCCTGTGCCTCGATGGACAGGGTGGCAATCGGCCGGGCATCCAGACGCTTCAGGCCAATCGGCTCGCCCGTCTCTTCGCAATAACCGTACGTGCCTTCGTCGAGCCGCTGAAGGGCCGCGTCGATCTTAGAGATCAGCTTCCGCTGACGATCGCGGGCCCGCAACTCGATCGCACGATCGGTTTCCGATGAGGCTCTGTCTGCTAGATCGGGATGATTGGCGCTTTCTTCGGCCAGATGACCAAGCGTCTCGCGGGCTTCGCGCAGGATGTCGTTCTTCCAGGCATTCAATTTCGCTCGGAAATAGGCACGCTGGCTTGAACTCATGAATTCTTCGTCCTCTGACAGGACGAAGGTACCAAGATCGATCTTCTCACTCAACGCGATTCTCCTGAAGAACATCTCATGTCGGCGGTGTATAGACCCATGAAGGCGGCGTTTCAAGCCTCAAGGAATCAGCGCACAGCTTTTTAATATTGCTCACGAACCATGCTAACCGGCTAATATTTCATCAAGATTACAGTCCGGTCGCAAAGCAACGCAGACGCACTTCGCAGCATGGAGCCATTACGGCCTGGTTTGGCGATTACGGCACCGAAACAGCGCTGTCGGATGCAGCGCCGCCTTTGCAGCCTGCACAAAAACGCGGCGTTGTGTTTCTGGGATCACGTCAGGATCAGAGTGCTGGCCCCCGATTTAGGAGCCTGCAAGTATAATTATCCTATATCAAAGCGCGTTCATGCCTTTTTGATGCGGATATTTCAGCAAACCTTCATCATTTTCCCCGAAAATCGAACCTCCGAAGAGGAGGTGGGAATGTTTGGGAAGATTGGTGCATTTCTGGCGGTCGACAGCAAGAATCCGGAGTTGATTCAGGCTCAGCTTTCGGCCTTCTCCAAGCAGGTGCCCCTCCTTTACTTCACGCTGATGACCAATACGATCGCGTTGTCGCTGACACATTATGACAGCACACCACTCGTGTTGAGCGTCTATCTGCCTTGTATTCTGTATGTCGGCTGCCTTGTCCGGATCTGGCTCTGGTGGCGGACGCGCCATCGTGCCGTTGGTCACGAAAAGGCTGTTCGGCGATTGCAGGGAACCGTCTATCTGGCGGGTATTCTTGGTCTCTGCTTTACGATGTGGGCGCTGGCGCTGTTTCCCTATGGGGACGCCTATGCCAAGGGGCACGTGGCCTTCTACATGGCGAATACGGTGATCGGATGCATTTTCTGCCTGATGCACGTCCGGGCCGCGGCGCTGGTTGTCACGGCTGCGGTGCTCGTTCCGTTCACTATTTTCTTCGCCACGACCGGAAATGCCGTTTTCGTGGCGATCGCGTTCAACATGGTGCTTGTGGTCGGCGCCATGGTCTACATTCTCTTCACCCAATACCGCGATTTTACCGATCTGATCGGATCGCAAAAGGCATTGATCGCCAAGCAGGCGGAAACGCAGTCACTCAGCGACGAGAACCGTCGGCTTGCCAATCTCGACAGTCTGACCGACCTGCCCAACCGGCGCAGCTTCCAGTTCGAGCTGGAGAGCCGGCTTGCGACTGCCGTGCGCGAAAACCGGCCGCTTGCGGTCGGGATCATCGATCTCGACGGTTTCAAGCCGGTCAACGATGCTTTCGGCCATGCTGTGGGCGATCGGTTGCTGATGGCGGCGGCGCAGCGTCTTGGCCTGTTCACCGGTCAGAACATCTTTGCGGCCCGCCTCGGCGGCGACGAGTTCGGCTTGATCGTCGATATCGACCTTGATGAGGCGGCGCTGTCCAAGCTGGGGGATGCTGTCTGCTCGGAACTGCAGAAGCCCTATCACCTGAACGGCATAACGGCGAAAGTCTCCGGCTCGCTTGGGTTCGCACAATTTCCGACGGCCGGGGACAATGCTGCGCATCTGTTCGAACAGGCGGATTTTGCGCTCTACCATGCCAAGGAACACGCGCGCGGCGGCACCGTGGTTTTTTCGCAGGAGCATGAGCGCGAAATCATGCACCAGAGCCGCGTCGACCAGGAACTGAAGAGCGCTGATCTTCAGCGTGAACTGCATACGCTGTTCCAGCCCTTCATCGATACGGATACACAGCGGGTGTTGGGCTTTGAGGCGCTGGCCCGGTGGGACAATGCAAAGCTCGGACGGGTTTCCCCGGATGTCTTTATCCGTGCGGCAGAACGATGCGGCATGATGGGCGAAATGACGGCCATTCTTTTTGCCAAGGCGCTGGACGCTGCCGTTCTGTGGCCGCAGCAGACGCGGCTGTCCTTCAACCTGTCCGCCCGCGATATCGTTTCCCGATCCACGCTGGAGACGCTGCTTTCCATTTTGGAGAACAGCGGGTTCGATCCGCAATATCTTGATTTCGAAGTCACCGAGACATCTGTCATGACCAATTTCGAAGTGGCGCGCGGCAATCTCAACCTGTTGATCGAACGCGGTATCGGCATTGCGCTCGACGATTTCGGCACCGGACATTCCAGCCTCGGTTACGTGCACCGCCTGCCGCTGCGCAAGATCAAGATCGATCGCAGCTTCATCGTCGATATCGGTGCCGACGGGCTCAGCCAGAACATCGTCAAGACGATCGTCGATCTGTGCCGGAACATCGGCTGCGTCTGCGTGGTCGAAGGCATGGAAACCGTCGAGCAGGTGGCCATCCTGCGGCGTCTCGGCTGCTCCATCATGCAGGGCTTCTATTTCGGACGCCCGATGCCCGTGGCACAGACCCTCGACCTTCTCGACGACAGGACCGCCATCGCCGGCTGATCGGCACCATCGCCTTCGTTTCGAAGGGCGCTTCCATGTCCCGCTTTGACGCCCGCATTCCGTTCTCGAAAGTTTGAACGGAGAATCTTGCGTGTACGTCCCTCATATTGCCGTTCTCGAACGTCTATATTAGTATTCGATTTACTATGGCGGGGGCAGGGGGATGTCTACTTTTCTGGTAACGACCGGCGAAGACGTCGTTGACGCCAATGACGGTGTTATGTCGCTGCGCGAAGCTGTTGCTGCGGCGAAAGCCCATGCCGGCGCTGACACGATCAAATTCGCGCCGGAAAAATCCGATGGAAGCGGCATAGCGGGAAACAAGGTGGTTCTCAGCGCCTCGCTGAAAATCACCGCCGGAAACGATGTGACGATCGATGGTTCGACTGAAGGCATTTACGACACCATTACAATCGACGGCGGTTACGCTGGAAATCCGTTCACGACGCCCGGTTTCACCATGGTCGAGGTGGCCGCCGGCGCGACGGTCAAGCTAGCGGATCTGACCTTTGCCAACGGTTTCGAGCGCGGGGCGGCCGGTGCGGAGGGCGTCAGTGGCACCAATGGTCTGAAGGGCAATGCCGGCACCGGTGATACGGGCCTTCCCGGCTCCAACGGCAATGGCGGGACCGGCGGCACGTCTGCGACCACCGACGGTAAGATCGCGGTGGCTGGCGTGCAGAATGCCGGCAATCTCACCATCGAACGGGTCGAATTCGTGGCCATGAACGCGTTTGGCGGCGCTGGTGCCGTCGGCGGCAATGGCGGCGACGGCGGTTCCGGCGGGAAAGGGGCGCCGAACAAATCCGGGGTGGGCGGCAGTGGCGGCGCGGGTGGCCATGCGGGCTCCGGAGGCAACGGCAGCGACGGTGGCACGGCGGTCGGTGCGATCTACAATTCCGGTACGATGAAACTCGTCGATACGACGATCGCCATGGCCAATGCCTATGGTGGCGGTGGCGGTAGCGGCGGCAAGGGCGGGAACGCCGGTGCCGGCGGTGGTGGCGGCTCGAGCACCGGCAACAATCACGGTGGTTATGGCGGATACGGCGGAAACGGCGGCAATGCCGGGGCATCCGGTGATGGTGGCGACGCCGCAAGCGCCATCCTGAATGTCGGCACGATCACCGGCGGCGGGCCTTTGGCGACATTCCAGGGCAGCGAGACGGCGGGAACCGCGTCATCGAGTTCCGGCGGTGGTGCCGGCAGTGGCGGGCAGGGCGGAACCGGCAAACCGCGTGGCGATAACGGTCTTTCGGGAACCGCCGGCAAATCCGGCGCCGACGGCAAGGACGGCGCGAAGGCGGACACCAGCCATGTCCTCGGCAGCCATGCCGACCTGACTTTCGTCAAGAACACGTTTATCCTTGAACTTGCCTCCACCAAGGTCAAGGAAGGCAGCGGCGTTCAGTTCGCCATCCGGCGTTTGGGGGACTCTTCTGGTGCCGTAAGCGTCGAATGGGCTGTCAGCGGCGCGGGCGCGGCGGAATTCAAGGCCGGTCAGGCGCTGTCTGGCAAGGCAAGCTTTGCCGCAGGCGAAAAGGTCAAGGTCTTCACGCTGGTCACGGTTGCGGATGGTCTGGTCGAAGGCAATGAGAGCTTTGCTGTTCTGCTGAAAAAGGCATCGACCGGAACTGCGCTTGGAACGCTCAAGACGGCAAACATCCTGATCGACGACGAGAACCATGCACCGACGGCGATTTCATTGTCAAAGAGCACCGTGGATGTCGGTGCCTCGGTCGGAACCGTCGTCGGCACGTTTTCCGGAAGCGATCCGGACGGCGATGCGCTGACCTTCAGCCTGCTGTTCAATTCGAACGGATTCTTCAAAGTTTCAGGCGGCAAGCTGCTGGTTGCAAAGGCGCTTGATCCCGATCGCCACGCCTATTCGATTTTTACCGAGGCAAGCGATGGACAAGGGGGAACATTCTCGAAGTCGCTCGTCATCAAGCTGGCCGGATATATTGACGGCACCAGCGCCGGGGAAACGCTGAAGGGCACGGCGAACGCCGACCGGATTTTTGGCTTCGAAGGTAAGGATACGATATACGGTTATGCCGGAGCGGATATCATTGACGGCGGCACCAGCGCCGACGCCATGTATGGCGGCGATGGCGGCGATACCTATATCGTCCAGAACACCGGCGACGTGGTTATCGAGAAGAGCACCGATACCGGCGCCGATCTTGTCAAGAGTTCCGTGTCCTTCAACCTTGCGGGCCAGAACATCGAGACGCTGCAACTGACGGGATCATCCGACATCAACGCCATTGGCAACAGCAATACCAACACGCTGACCGGCAATTCCGGCGACAATAGTCTCGACGGATTGGGCGGGGCCGACATCCTGTCCGGTGGTGGCGGCAAAGATACGTTTCAGTTCACCAAGCCGCTCGGCACTTCGAACATCGATACCGTCAAGGATTTTGGCGGATCGGATATCTTCAAGCTCGACAATGCAGTGTTCACTGCCTTTGCTTCCACAGGCGCGCTTGCCGCTTCGGCGTTCAAGAACCTCGATCTCGGCTCGGCGGACAGTTCCGACCGTATCCTCTACGATCAGGACAAAGGCGACCTGTTCTATGATCGCGATGGCAGCGGATCGGCGTTCAAGGCGGTGAAATTTGCCGAAATCGCCAACCAGACGACGCTGAATGCGGGCGACTTCTTCATCGTCTGAGGCCGCCCCTTTCCTTGCCTGTCAGGCTCTCAGGCAAGCGCGACGGCGATTTCGGCCGCCAGCCGCGCATTGTTCTCGACCAACGCAATGTTGGTTTCGAGGCTGCGCCCGTCCGTCATCCGGAAGATGCTGTCGAGCAGATAGGGCGTGACAGCCTTGCCGGAGATCTCGTCGCGGACCGCGTTGTCGAGGGCGCGGGTGATGTAAATCTCCATCTCCTCGCGGGAAATCTCGCTTTTCTCCGGAACCGGATTGGCGACCAGCATGCCGCCATCGACGCCGAGTTGGTCGCGCATCGCCTGGAAGTTGGCGATCGCCGCCGGGCTGTTCAGCATCAGCGGGCTTTTCAGTCCCGAATCGCGCGACCAGAAGGCCGGAAAGATGTCGCTGTCATAGGTCACGACCGGGACGCCGCGGGTCTCCAGGACTTCCAGCGTCTTTGGAATGTCGAGGATCGCCTTGGCGCCGGCGCAGACGACGATGACGCCGGTGCGCGCGAGTTCCTCAAGATCGGCCGAAATATCGAAGGTCTCCTCAGCCTTGCGATGCACGCCGCCGATGCCGCCGGTCGCAAAGACGCGGATGCCGGCGCGCGACGCGGCGATCATCGTGGCGGCAACCGTGGTCGCCCCCGTGCGCCGCTCGGCAATCGCAAAAGCGAGGTCGGCGCGCGAAAGTTTCATGGCGCCGCTCGTCTGCGACAGTGCCTCGAGCTTTGCGTCATCGAGCCCGATATGCAGGATGCCGTCGATCACGGCGATGGTCGCCGGAACAGCACCTTCCTCGCGAATGATCCCCTCGACACTGCGGGCCATCTCCAGATTTCCAGGATAGGGCATGCCATGGGTGATGATCGTCGATTCCAGCGCGACAATCGGTGCATTGCGCGCTTTTGCGGCAGCGACTTCCTCTGAATATTCCATCGGCAGGAAGGGGGAAAACGGCTTGGTCATTGCATATCCTCTGCGGCTTTTCGCGGCGCGTTCATGACAGGTTTTTTGCCGGCGCGACAAGCCTTATTGCTTCCAGGACGGCTTGCCGGGACATTTTTTCCGAAACGGCAAGCGCAGAGCGCACCGTGATCCCGGCGGCTGCAATGCCATGGCGCAGGCTGCTGCCCAGGTCCTCGCCGCCGGCATGGGCGGACAGAAAACCCGCAGCAAGCGCATCTCCGGCGCCCGTGACATCGCCCAGCGTATCGAGTAAAGGCGGTGCAACGCTGACCGAACGGCTGCCGTCAAAGGCGAGGGCCGGTTCGCCTCCACGGGTGACGACGCCGCCATTCAGACCCGCGGCCCGAAGCCGGGCCGGCCACTGCTCCGGGGCTTCGACGTCGCCGCCGGTCAGCGCGCGTGCCTCTGCCTCATTCATGAACAGGAATGTCATGCTGTCCAGGCACCTGGAATAGCGCACCACCTTGGCTGGCGAGATTGCAATTCCGGCGACTATCTTCTTCTGGGCGGATGCGGCCGACACGAGACTTGTTATCGTTTCGGCCGGCAGGTTCGCATCGGCGACCACCATGGTGCAGCCGGCAAGCAGGTCTCGCGTCGCACGCTGGCGCAGGCGCCGCGGCGAAAACATCCGGTAGAGATCCATGTCGGCGAGCGCGATGACGAGATTGCCGTCCTTCTCCAGGATCGCCGTATAGCTCGGCGTCTTGCGATCGAGAAAGGTTACAGGGCAGTCGATGACACCCGCTGCTTCGGCTGCCTGTGCCACCATTTCGCCATCGGCGTCGCCGCCGCGGGCGCTGACCATGTGCACGCGGTGGCCGAGACGCGCCAGCGTTCTGGCAGCATTGAAGCCGCCGCCGCCGGCTTCCACGAACCAGGCGCCGGGGTTGCTTGCACCTGCTGCCGTCTCGCCGCTGATGCGGCCCCTGCGATCGATGTGGGCGCCTCCGAAAACACAGATCTGGCCGTCCGTCATTGCCGCTCCTTCAAGCGTTTGGCACCGAATCGCAGCCTTGCCGACCGCCGCTGCCGCGTATTCTTCCATTGCCTTTCCAGTCTCAAAAAACAGGCTGAACAAAAAAAGAACAAATCCGGTTTATCTGTTGTATTTCATTGACTTGACTGCCACTTGCAAAATAAGAACAAAAAGTGTACAAATCTTTCCAGGTCGTCTTCATTGCCTCGGCAGCTTCAATAACCTAAAGGTGGATCACATGGCACAAAACTCTTTGCGGCTCGTAGAGGAAAAATCGGTGGACAAAAGCAAGGCACTGGACGCGGCACTTTCCCAGATCGAAAGGGCGTTCGGCAAGGGCTCGATCATGAAGCTCGGTGGAAAAGACAGCATTGTCGAAGTCGAGACCGTTTCGACCGGCTCGCTCGGTCTGGATATCGCGCTTGGTATAGGCGGCCTTCCGCGTGGCCGCATCGTCGAGATCTACGGCCCCGAAAGCTCCGGCAAAACGACACTGGCGTTGCAGACGATCGCCGAGGCGCAGAAGAAGGGCGGCATTTGCGCCTTCGTCGATGCGGAACATGCGTTGGATCCGGTCTATGCCCGCAAGCTCGGCGTCGACCTTGAAAATCTGCTGATCTCGCAGCCGGATACGGGCGAGCAGGCGCTTGAAATCACCGACACGCTGGTGCGGTCGGGTGCCATCGACGTTCTCGTCATCGATTCGGTCGCAGCGCTGGTGCCGCGCGCGGAAATCGAAGGGGAAATGGGCGACAGCCTGCCGGGTCTCCAGGCCCGCCTGATGAGCCAGGCGCTGCGCAAGCTGACGGCTTCGATTTCCAAATCCAACTGCATGGTTATCTTCATCAACCAGATCCGCATGAAGATCGGCGTCATGTTCGGTTCGCCCGAAACGACAACCGGTGGCAATGCGCTGAAATTCTACGCCTCCGTACGCCTCGACATCCGCCGCATCGGCGCTGTCAAGGAGCGCGACGAGGTCGTCGGCAACCAGACCCGCGTCAAGGTCGTCAAGAACAAGATGGCACCGCCCTTCAAACAGGTGGAGTTCGACATCATGTATGGCGAAGGTGTCTCGAAGACCGGTGAACTGGTCGATCTGGGCGTCAAGGCGGGTATCGTCGAGAAATCCGGCGCCTGGTTCTCCTATAACAGCCAGCGTCTCGGGCAGGGTCGGGAAAACTCCAAGAACTTCCTGCGCGACAATCCGGATACAGCAAACGAAATCGAACTGTCGCTTCGCCAGAATGCCGGCCTGATCGCCGAGAAATTCCTCGAGAATGGCGGTCCCGAAGCTGGCGACGACGGAGCTGACGGCTCCCTGTAACGCTTTTTCCGAACACGTCGGATTTTGTTCGACCGGCCGCCTGACAAGGGCGGCCGGTTTTCTTTTGCCGGCTGGACAGGGGTTTGCCCGGGCGATAAAAGCCTGTGGTTCTGATGAATGGGAAACGGCGCGCGGCTTCGGCCTTTGTGCCGTTTTGGGGATGTGGTGCCGCATGACCGGGTGAAACCGGTCGCAAGACGGTGTGGATGCTAGGGCAAGGGCGCAAGATGAGTGGCGTGAATGAAATCCGGTCGACATTTCTCGACTACTTCAAGAAGAACGGCCATGAGGTCGTGCAGTCGAGCCCGCTGGTGCCGCGCAACGATCCGACGCTGATGTTCACCAATGCCGGCATGGTGCAGTTCAAGAATGTCTTTACCGGGCTTGAACAACGGCCCTACTCGACGGCTGCGACCGCGCAGAAATGCGTGCGCGCCGGCGGCAAGCACAACGACCTCGACAATGTCGGCTATACCGCCCGCCACCACACGTTTTTCGAAATGCTCGGCAATTTCTCCTTTGGCGACTATTTCAAGGAGCGCGCCATTGAACTTGCCTGGAACCTGATCACCAAGGATTTCGCCATCGACGCCAAGCGTCTGTTGGTTACTGTCTACCACACCGATGACGAGGCCTTTAACCTGTGGAAGAAGATTGCCGGTCTCTCCGACGATCGCATCATCCGCATTCCGACCAGCGACAATTTCTGGGCGATGGGCGATACCGGTCCCTGCGGCCCCTGCTCTGAAATCTTCTACGACCATGGCGATCACATCTGGGGCGGACCGCCCGGCTCGAAGGACGAGGATGGCGACCGCTTCATCGAGATCTGGAATCTCGTCTTCATGCAGTACGAGCAGGTCACCAAGGAAGAGCGCGTCAATCTCCCGCGGCCGTCGATCGATACTGGCATGGGCCTGGAGCGTGTCGCGGCGTTGCTTCAGGGCAAGCACGACAATTACGACATCGACCTGTTCCGCGCGCTGATCGCCGCTTCCGAGGAGGCGACCGGTGTCAAGGCCGAAGGCGACCAGCGCGCCAGCCACCGGGTCATTGCTGACCACCTGCGCGCCTCCGCTTTCCTGATCGCCGATGGCGTCCTGCCGTCGAACGAGGGGCGTGGCTACGTGCTGCGCCGCATCATGCGCCGCGCCATGCGCCATGCGCAGCTGCTCGGTGCCCGCGATCCCCTGATGTGGAAGCTCCTGCCGGCCCTCGTCGGCCAGATGGGCCGCGCCTATCCCGAACTGCTGCGCGCCGAGGCGCTGATTTCCGAGACGCTGAAGCTGGAGGAAACCCGTTTCCGCAAGACGCTGGAACGCGGCCTTGGACTGCTGTCCGACGCATCCGCTAATCTTTCGGAAGGCGACCAGTTTGATGGCGAGACGGCCTTCAAGCTCCACGATACCTATGGTTTTCCGCTTGATCTCACCCAGGATGCCCTGCGCGCCAAGGGCGTGAGCGTCGATACGGCAGCGTTTACCGCGGCCATGGAGCGCCAGAAGGCGGAGGCGCGGGCCAGTTGGTCCGGTTCGGGCGACAAGGCGACCGAGACGATCTGGTATGAACTGCGCGAAAAGGTCGGCGCAACCGAGTTCCTCGGTTATGACACCGAAACCGCCGAGGGCGTCGTTCTGGCCGTCGTCAAGGATGGCAGGATGATAGCCGAGGCCGGCAAGGGCGATACGGTCCAGATCGTCCTCAACCAGACGCCGTTCTATGGCGAATCCGGTGGTCAGATGGGCGACACAGGCGTGATCGTTTCCGATGGTGCCAAGCTCACTGTCACCGACACACAGAAGCGCGGCGAGGGCGTCTTCGTGCATGCCTGCACGATCGAGGACGGCACGGTGAAGACCGGCGACGCGGTCGCGCTCACCGTCGATCATGCACGTCGCGCGCGCCTGCGGGCAAACCATTCGGCGACGCATCTTCTGCACGAGGCGCTTCGCGAAGTTCTCGGCACGCATGTCGCGCAGAAGGGCTCGCTGGTCGCGCCGGAACGGCTGCGTTTCGACGTTTCGCATCCCAAGCCGATGACGGCCGAGGAACTGAAGGTCGTCGAGGAAATGGCCAACGAGATCATTGTCCAGAACACGGCCGTGACGACCCGCCTGATGAGCGTCGATGACGCCATTGCCGAGGGTGCGATGGCGCTGTTCGGCGAGAAATACGGCGATGAAGTCCGCGTTGTGTCGATGGGGCAGGGCCTGCGCGGCTCGAAGGCCAATCGTCCCTATTCCGTCGAACTCTGCGGCGGCACCCATGTCGGCGCAACCGGCGAGATCGGCCTCGTGCGCATCGTTGGCGAAAGTGCGGTTGGTGCCGGCGTTCGGCGTCTGGAGGCGTTGACGGGCGTTTCGGCGCTCGCCTATCTCAACGAGCAGGATGAGCGGGTGAAGGCCCTGGCAACGACGCTGAAGGTTCAGCCGCAGGATGTCGCCGCCCGTGTCGAGGCGCTGATGGACGAGCGCCGCAAGCTGGAGCGCGAACTGACCGAAGCCAAGAAGAAGCTGGCTCTCGGCGGCGGCGAGGCCGGTGGCTCGGCCGATCAGGTCCAGGATATCGGTGGTGTCAAATTCCTCGGCAAAGTCGTGACGGGTGTCGATCCGAAGGATCTGAAGAGTCTGGCGGATGATGGCAAGAAGAGCCTCGGTTCCGGCGTCGTCGCCTTCATCGGCGTATCGAGCGATGGCAAGGCGAGCGCGGTCGTTGCCGTCACCGACGATCTGACGGCCAAGGTCAGCGCCGTCGATCTGGTGCGCGTAGCCTCCGCAGCCCTTGGCGGCAAGGGCGGTGGCGGTCGTGCTGATATGGCCCAGGCCGGTGGCCCCGATGGCGACAAGGCGGCCGATGCCATTCAGGCGGTTGCCGCAGCCATCGCCGGCTGAAATCCGTGAAAGCCGAATTTCCAAAAACCGGGCGGTGACGTCCGGTTTTTTTGTTCCGCTTTCACGCGAACGCGAAGAGTTCGCAGGATTTGTCAAATGGCAATATGTTTGTTTCTGCGTGTTCGGCTTGCTTGAGGAACGACATGAAGGAAACCAGCATCTGGGCCGCCTATGAGAGCCGCTTGCGGCGCGTATCGGCCTATATCCACGATCATCTTGACGAGGATCTCGATCTCGATCGAGTTTCCGAGATTGCCTGCCTCTCGCCGCATCATTGGCACCGCGTCTATCGGGCCATGCATGGCGAAACGCTGGCAACCACCGTCAAGCGCCTGCGCCTCCACAGGGCCGCCGGCGATCTGGTGCACACGGATCTTTCCGTCGAAGCGATAGCGAGACGATCGGGCTACCCCAATCTCCAGTCGTTCAACCGGATTTTCAAGTCGGTGTTCGGCATGCCGCCAGCGCGGTACCGGAGGGAAGGCAGCCACACGGTCTTTCAATCGAACCCGCAAAAAGGAATATCCGCAATGTATGACGTCACATTGAAAACGCTTGGCCCCCGCGACCTCGTCGGCGTGCCCCATCATGGCTCCTATATGACGATCAACCGCGCATTCGAGGCACTGGGCGGCGCGCTGATGGCGCGCAACCTCTTTCGCCAGGACATGCGCATGGTCGGCGTCTATCTCGACGATCCGGACCTCGTGCCGGAGGACAAGTTGCGCTCCTTTGCCTGCGCCACGGAAGGACAGGACGTGCCTGCTGAAGCGCCTCTGGTTCACCGGCATCTCGATGGTGGCGACTATGCCGTGCTGCGCCACAAGGGACCCTATGCCGACATGCACACCGCCTATCAATGGCTCTACGCAACATGGCTGCCGCAATCGGGCAAGGAGGTGCGCGATACCGTGATGTTCGAGGAATATGTCAACAATCCCCGCGATACGCCACCGACGGAGTTGTTGACGGATATCCACCTGCCGCTGAAGTAGTCGGCGTCACTGAGCCTTGGCGATATCGGCGTCGTCAAGCGCGCCGGCGCGCCTGGCCGGTTCTCTGGAACTCATGCGTTTCGCATAGGTTTCGAAGGCCGGCCGTTTTTCGATCGTCCCGAACTGGAGGCCCCAGGCGAGCTGCGCGCCGATATAGACATCGGCCGCCGAAAAGCGCTCTCCGGCAATGAACTCCCTATTCGTGACGACGCTTTCCAGGGCATCCATGACATGGTCATAGGCGCCGTAGCCGACCATGCGCTGTCTTTCAACCGGTATTTCCGTACCAAGCGAGCGGTTGGTGACGGCGGCTTCGAGCGGGCCTGCCGCAAAGAAAAGCCAGCGGTAGTAGTCCGCACGGTCGTCGGTTGCTGGCGCGAGCCCGGCGTCCGGAAACGCATCGGCGAGCTAGGCACAAATCGCTGCGCATTCCGTGACGATTTTTTCGCCGTGAACGATAGTCGGAACTTTCCCCATGGGGTTGATGCGACGATAGCTTTCGTCTTTCATCCCTGATCCGAAGCCGAGTATTTCGACGCGATAAGGCTTGCCGACTTCCTCCAGCATCCAGCGCGCGATACGTCCCCGCGACATGGGGTTCGTGTACAGAACCAGTTCATTCATCCCGAAATACTCCTCTTGTTTTTCCCGGTCTCATTTTATAGCCAAAAACCTCCGGAAAATATGACGCGAGCGAATACAGCCTGCATAAATATGGAAAGGAAGCCCGAGAATGGTTCTGAACGAGACGATAAACATCCGACGGTCGCCGGCAAAGATGGTGCTGCTCGTCGCGGGCGCGCTTGCCTTCGTCGGCATAGGGATCTGGATCGGCCATATGGGCTATGTCGAAGAAGGCGGCGGTTCCTTCCGGCTTTTCATCGGCATTTTATCCGTCGTGTTCTTCGGTTTTTGCGGCGTCGTCGGTCTGGTCAAGCTCTTCGACCGGAGGGATGCCATTTCGATCCGTCGGGATGGCCTGCTGGTGCCGGACATTTCCCCGGCGATCATGAAATGGACCGATATTGACGCTGTGCGTCTTCTTGAAATCAAACGGCAGAGGATGATCGAACTGGTACTTGATCCCGAGGCTAGCCGCCGGCTGCCGCGCGGTCGGTTCGCCCGCATGCTTGAGAACGCCAATCGCTCGCTCGGGATCCGGGGGCCTTGCATTGCCGGCACCGGCCTTGATCGACCTGTCGAGGAGGTCGCGCGGATGATTGTCGAAAGGATCGACGCGGCACGCAGCGCGCCTTTCATCAAAGGCCTATAAACAAAGAACCCGGCGCGTGGCCGGGTTCTCTGACGGTTGATTATACAGACGCCTCAGGCGGCCATGGCCTTCTTGAGGTTCTCGTCGATCTTGTCGAGGAAGCCGGTGGTCGACAGCCAGGGCTGGTCCGGGCCGATGAGCAGGGCCAGGTCCTTGGTCATGAAGCCGCTTTCGACGGTGTCGACGCAAACCTTCTCAAGCGTATCGGCAAAACGTGCCAGTTCGGCATTGTCGTCGAGCTTGGCGCGGTGGGCGAGGCCACGGGTCCAGGCGAAGATCGAGGCGATCGAGTTGGTCGAGGTTTCCTCGCCCTTCTGGTGCTGGCGATAGTGACGCGTCACCGTGCCGTGGGCAGCTTCGGCTTCGACGGTCTGGCCATCCGGCGTCATCAGAACCGAGGTCATCAGGCCGAGCGAGCCGAAACCCTGTGCGACGATATCGGACTGGACATCGCCGTCATAATTCTTGCAGGCCCAGACATAGCCGCCCGACCACTTGAGCGCCGATGCGACCATATCGTCGATCAGGCGGTGTTCGTACCAGATCTTCGCTTCCTTGAATTTGTCGGCAAATTCGGCTTCGAAGACAGCCTGGAAAATATCCTTGAAGCGGCCGTCATAGACCTTGAGGATGGTGTTCTTGGTCGACAGGTAGACAGGAACGCCGCGCTGCAGGCCGTAGTTCAGGGAGGCGCGGGCGAAATCGGTGATCGATTCGTCGAGATTGTACATGCCCATGGCAACGCCGGCGGCCGGCGCGTCATAGACTTCATGCTCGATTTCCGTGCCGTCCTCGCCGACGAACTTCATCGTCAGCTTGCCCTTGCCGGGGAATTTGAAGTCGGTCGCGCGGTACTGGTCGCCGAAGGCGTGGCGGCCGACGATAATCGGCTTGGTCCAGCCGGGAACGAGGCGCGGCACGTTTTTGCAGATGATCGGCTCGCGGAAGATGACGCCGCCGAGAATGTTGCGAATCGTGCCGTTCGGCGACTTCCACATCTTCTTCAGGCCGAATTCCTCGACGCGCTGCTCATCCGGGGTGATGGTCGCGCACTTGACGCCGACGCCATGCTTCTTGATGGCATTGGCGCTGTCGATCGTCACCTGGTCGTTGGTCGCATCGCGATTTTCCATGCCAAGGTCGTAATAGTCCAGATCAATATCCAGATAGGGATGGATCAGCTTGTCCTTGATGAACTGCCAGATGATGCGGGTCATTTCATCGCCGTCGAGTTCGACGACCGGATTGGCGACCTTGATCTTCGTCATGGAGAATGCCTCGTATTTGGGAGGGGGCGGATGCCCCGTTTCGTGAATGTGAAACCGTTTTGCGCTATAGCATTGTGCGCGCGCGACGCAAAGCGCGCGATGGTGAAACTTTTGGCTAGGATCGCGGAAGATCAAAATGCAGCCATGTCGGCTGACCTGCACCCGCAGCACGCGGCGGCGCCTTGACGGCCGTCCGAAATCGGGACAACTGTCTGCTCGAAACGGGACTGCCGGTGGAGTGACCGATGAAGACAATGCTTTTGTGCCTTGCCGTCCTGGCAGGCGCCATTCCGGCCCATGCGGCGGATGCTCTGGCACCGGTCAGGGAAATCATGCAGCAGGCGACGGAGGCCTGGGCGGAAAACCCGGGCAGCCAGCGGGACTATTTCGACGAGGAGCGGCTTTCCCGGATTTTCAGCAGGGATTTTGCGCGTCTCTATCACGAGGCGGCAAAATTTCCGGCCTATGACGACGGCCCGTCACCCTTCGACTATGATGTGATCGTCAACGCGCAGGATGGCTGCGCTCTCAAGGACCTGACCCTGGAGGCGGCACCGCCTGCGGCAGGCACGACCGATGTCAAGGTGACCTTCGACAATACCCATTGTTTCGGCGAACGCGATGCAACGTGGAAGCCGTCCGAAGTGCATTTCAAGGTGATCGAGGAGGATAGTCATCCGGTCATCGACGATATCCTGACGGCCGATGACAGCGGCTCACTGAAGGCGCAGATGCAGGATATTGCCAGACAGGGGACGCAGTAAACGCGGTGTCGCGGATTTATCCATGCGGTTTCGCTTGCTTCCCTTCCTTGCGCAATTGTGCCAGTGAAGCGCCCGAAAGACAGGAAGGCTAAGCATGGCAGGCACGAACAGCGAGCGCGTTCTTTTAACCGAAGGCCCAGCGATCATTCTGGTGCACCCGCAACTGGGGGAAAACATCGGCATGGTGGCGCGCGCCATGGCCAATTTCGGCCTGTCCGAACTGCGTCTCGTCAGCCCGCGTGACGGCTGGCCAAGCGAAAAAGCCCGTTCCGCCGCGAGCCGCGCCGATCACGTCATAGATGCGGCCAAGATCTACGACACGCTGCCGGAAGCAATCGCCGATCTCAACTTCGTCTACGCGACGACGGCGCGGGATCGCTATGGCTACAAGCCGGTGCGTTCGCCGCTGGTGGCGGCCGAAACGCTGCGCAACCGCTTTAACATCGGTGAGGCGACGGGCATCCTGTTCGGCCGTGAGCGCACGGGGCTGACCAATGAGGAAGTGGCGCTAGCCGACGAGATCGTCACCTTTCCGGTCAATCCTGCCTTTGCCTCGCTCAATCTAGCGCAGGCGGTGCTGCTGATGTCCTATGAATGGATGAAGACCAGCATGGAATCGCGGGAGGAAACATCGTTCCAGGCGCTGGAGCAGCGGCCGGCGACCAAGGACCAGTTGCAGGGATTGTTCGACCATGTCGAGGAAGCGCTGGAGGCGCGTGGCTATTTTCGGCCCATCGCCAAAAAACCGAAATTGATCGACAATCTTCGCGCGGTGCTGACGCGGCCGGCATTTGCCGAATCGGAAATCCGGCTGGTGCGCGGCATCATATCCTCACTCGATCGTTTCACCCGCGAGGCGCCGCGCGGGGCAGGGGCGCCGGACAATTCACGCGCGAAAAAGGCTGACGACAGCGGTGACGAACTCTGACCTGAAGCCGATCCTGGTCTTCGACAGCGGCATCGGCGGCCTGACGGTGCTGCGCGAACTGCGCGTGCTGATGCCGGAGCGGCACTTCATCTATGTCGCCGACAATGCCGGCTTCCCCTATGGCGGCTGGGAAGAGGAGGCGCTGAAGGAACGGGTGATTTCGCTCTTCGGAAGGCTGCTTGCGGATCACGACCCTGAAATCTGCGTCATTGCCTGCAACACAGCCTTCACGCTTGTCGGCGCCGATCTGCGTGCAGCCTTTCCGGCCATGCGCTTCGTTGGCACTGTGCCCGCCATCAAGCCGGCGGCGGAGCGAACCCGTTCAGGCCTCGTCTCGGTTCTGGCGACGCCCGGCACGGTGAAACGCGCCTATACCCGCGACCTCATCCAGTCCTTTGCCTCGCAATGCCATGTCCGCCTCGTCGGTTCGGAAAATCTGGCACGCATGGCCGAGGCCTATATTCGCGGTGAAACGATTTCCGACGAGGCGGTGATGGCGGAGATCAACCAGTGTTTCGTCGAGAAGGACGGCCGCAAGACCGATATCGTCGTGCTCGCCTGCACGCATTATCCCTTCATGGCCAATGTCTTCCGCCGCCTGGCGCCTTGGCCGGTCGATTGGCTGGATCCGGCGGAAGCAATTGCGCGCCGTGCCCGCAGCCTTGTGCCGCTGCCGGATGATTTCGAGCCGCTATACGGAATGGACCCAGCCATTTTCACGTCTGGCCACCCCGATTTCAAGACGCGCCGGCTGATGCAAGGGTTCGGATTGACGGTCAAATGACAGCTTTCCTGTCTATCCATCGGGGCGAGCGGAAATCTGTGGTGCGACGAAACCGCTTTAATATGACAGGCGCATCGCGTAAATCACCGTCCGCAATATTAGCGATATCAAAATCGGATCATCCATCATGGACATGAAACTATCCAAGCGTCTTTTTTTGAAGAGCGCCTGCTGCGGCGCCTTGACGGGCCTTGCCGCGACTGCGGCGTCAACGAGCGTTGTCTCCTCTGCCGTCGCCGAGACGGTGCATACTGCGGTGCCCACCGGTCTTTCGCCGGATGAAGCGTTGGCCTTACTCAAAAAAGGCAATGAGGATTTTGTTGCCGACAAGGCTCCCGTTCTGCATATCGATCGCAAACGGCGGCTGGAGATTGCCGAGAAGCAGCATCCCTTTGCCGTTCTTGTCGGATGCTCGGACTCGCGCGTTCCACCCGAACTGCTATTCGGCCGTGGCCTTGGCGATCTTTTCATCGTTCGCGTGGCTGGCAACACTGTCGATCTGACAGGCCTCGGCAGCATTGAATATGCTGTGGATCATCTCGGCGCACCGCTGATCGTCGTTCTCGGCCATGAGCGCTGCGGAGCGGTGGGTGCGGCTATCAGTCTCGTCAAGGAGCATGTCAGCTACGACAGTGCGATCGAGGCTATGGTGGCACCGATCCTCCCGGCTGTGCTCAAAGCGCAGACAATGGATGGCGATTTGCTTGACAATTCCGTCAGGGAAAATGTTGCCAACGTCGTGTCCCGCTTGAAAACCGCTGGCGGCGTTATCGGAGAAAAGCTGGAAGCAGGAACACTGAAGATCGTCGGTGCCCGCTACGACCTCGACGAGGGTAAGGTCGAGTTCATCGCCTGACCTGTATTTTCGCGTTTTGATACCGAAGTTTAAAGGGTGGCGGCGAACAATTTTGCGCCGCCACCTATTCATTCTCCCGGCGATGCGCGCTGCAATTCTGTGGGTTACGACCGATCCTGCGGGCAAAACCGGAGGAACGATGATAAACGTCTTCGACTGCCAAGGGTTCGCGACGAAATCTGACGTGCACTGACAGCTTGAAAACGAGGGTGTGAATGAAAGTCGGCATCGACATGGGCACGGCGTCCGACGGGACGAGCGTTCCGCTCGATATCGAAGAGCTTCTGGCGACCCGCCTGCTGGTGCAGGGCAATTCGGGCTCTGGAAAGTCGCATCTTCTGCGTCGCCTTCTGGAACAGTCGGCTCCCTGGGTCCAGCAGTGCATCATCGATCCGGAAGGCGACTTCGTCACGCTCGCCGACAAGTTCGGTCATGTGGTGATCGAGGGTGAGCGGACCGAAGCCGAACTGGTCGGCATTGCCGGGCGTATCCGCCAGCATCGCGTCTCCTGCGTCCTGTCGCTGGAAGGTCTTGATATCGAGCAGCAGATGCGCAGCGCCGGTATTTTCCTCAATGCTATGTTCGATGCCGATCGGGATTACTGGTATCCGGTGCTCGTGGTGGTCGATGAGGCGCAGATGTTTGCGCCGTCGGTTGCCGGCGACGTTTCGGAAGAAGCGCGCAAGATCTCGCTCGGCGCCATGACCAACCTGATGTGCCGTGGCCGTAAACGGGGCCTTGCCGGCGTCATCGCCACGCAGCGGCTGGCAAAGCTTGCCAAGAACGTCGCGGCCGAAGCATCCAATTTCCTGATGGGGCGCACCTTTCTCGATATCGACATGGCCCGTGCCGCCGACCTTCTCGGCATGGACCGGCGCACGGCGGAAATGTTTCGCGATCTGAAGCGCGGCTCTTTCGTGGCACTAGGCCCGGCTCTGTCGCGCCGGCCACTGCCCGTGACGATCGGCAATGTCGAGACCTCGGCGCGTTCCACCAGCCCGAAACTGACGCCCTTGCCGCAGGCTGTGGCCGATGTCGAAGACCTGATCTTCACGCCCGATCCTGACGAGCTGATCCGTCCGCTGGTCCGACGGGCAAGCGCGCCGCGGCCGACGACCGATATGCTTGCCGAACTGTCGCGTCCGCGGCCGGAATCGGCGGCAGTTGCCGAGCAGAAGGCGCCCGCGCCGGAAATGCCGGCTGCCGATCGCGAAGCCTTGCTGGACGGAATGCTGGCCGAGATTCTCGAAAATCCCGATGCGGCCTTCCGCGCCGATGCCGAACTGTTTCAGGATTTTCTGGTCCGCTGCCGGATCCGCCGGGTTCCCGGTGCGCCGCTGTCGCTCAGCGTCTTCCGACGCAAGATGGCGGTCGCGCGCTCCGGCGTCGATCCCGACACCGCCGCCAGTGAAATCTGGGCCTCGGCGCTCGGTTTGTCACGCAATGTGACCGATGATCTGCAGGGCGTTTTTCTGCTTGTCGCACAATCAGCCGTGCGCGGCCTGCCATGCCCGTCCGATGCGATGATCGCGCGAGCCTACGGCACCCATTCCGCCCGCCGCGCCCGCCGCCTTCTCGGCTATTTCGAGGAGCAGGGGCTGATCGTCGTGCACAGCGATTTTTCCGGAAAACGAATCGTCGCCTTTCCGGATCTGCAGGTCGAAACCGCGCCGGGAGCGGCCGATGCCGCCGAAGTGCTCGCCGAAAGCAAGTCGGCCGCGGAATAAGATGTGTCTCCCACGCTTTGTTTCCGCCAGTCGTTGACAAATTTGTGAAACTTACCTAAAGACCCGCTCAACGCCGGGCCGAAATGCCCGGTGTTGCTTTTTATGAAGCGCATATGCCTTTCTTGTTTGCTCGCGGACAAGGGGAATGCGCAAACCGACATGTCCCGTGGATTCTCCGTTAGCGTAATGTGAGAAGCCTGTCAGAGCTTTCAAAAGAAGTTCAGAGGAGGGCGTGTTTCCTTGATCCGGTTTGGCAACAGACCGGTGTAACCTGTTGAAGGGAAATACGATGAGCAAGCGCGAATCGTCCAAGTACAAAATTGACCGCCGTATGGGCGAAAACATCTGGGGTCGCCCGAAGTCCCCGGTGAACCGCCGCGAATACGGCCCCGGCCAGCACGGCCAGCGCCGCAAGTCCAAGCTCTCCGACTTCGGTGTGCAGCTGCGCGCCAAGCAGAAGCTCAAGGGCTATTATGGCGACGTCCGTGAAAAGCAGTTCCGTGCGATCTTCGCCGAAGCTGACCGTCGCAAGGGCGACACCTCCGAGAACCTGATCGGCCTGCTCGAATCGCGTCTCGACGCGATCGTCTACCGCGCCAAGTTCGTACCGACGGTCTTTGCTGCCCGTCAGTTCGTCAACCATGGCCACGTCACGGTCAACGGCATTCGCGTCAACATCGGTTCGTACCGCTGCAAGGCTGGTGACGTGATCGAAGTTCGCGAAAAGTCCAAGCAGCTCGTCATCGTTCTCGAAGCGGTTTCGCTCGCAGAACGCGACGTTCCTGATTACATCGATGCCGATCACAACAAGATGGTCGCGACATTCGTTCGCGTTCCGGGCCTTTCTGACGTTCCGTATCCGGTCGTCATGGAACCGAACCTGGTCGTCGAATTCTACTCGCGTTGATTTGTTGAGGCTTACGCCTTGCGAATTTCGGAAAAGCCACTCAGAGATGAGTGGCTTTTTTGTTGCCCAATCTCGACCAAGACTCATCCGGAGAATGACTGATGCCAGGCACGGACCCCTTGGACCTGCAGTCGATAATCGATGACATCTATCGCGAACTGACGCCGCGGCTCGGCGAGGGCAAGGTTGCCGACTATATTCCGCAACTGGCACGCGTCGATCCCAAGCGGTTCGGCATTGCCATCGTCACTGTCGATGGTGCCATCCACATGGCCGGCGACGCCGAAATGCCGTTTTCGATCCAGAGCATATCCAAGATTTTCACGCTGACGCTGGCACTCGGCAAGCATGGCGAAAACATCTGGAAGCGGGTTGGGCGCGAGCCGTCAGGTTCGGCTTTCAATTCCATCGTCCAGCTCGAGCACGAGCATGGCGTACCCCGAAATCCCTTCATCAATGCCGGTGCGATCGCCATCACCGATCTGGTGCTTGCCGGCCATACGCCGAAGGAGGCGATCGGCGAGATCGTGCGTTTTGTTCGCTATCTCGCCGACGAGGACGATATCGTCATCGATGCCGAAGTCGCGCGCTCGGAGGCTGCGACCGGCTACCGCAATTTTGCCCTTGCGAATTTCATGCGGTCGTTTGGAAAACTCGATCATCCCGTCGATCATGTGCTTGGCGCTTATTTCCACCAGTGCGCCCTCTCGATGAACTGCGTTCATCTGGCCAAGGCCGGGCTGTTCCTGGCCGCGTCCGGCACCAATCCGCTGACAAAACATTCCGTCGTCTCGCGCCAGCGGGCGCGGCGGATCAATGCGCTGATGCTGACCTGCGGCCATTACGACGGTTCGGGCGATTTTGCCTATCGCGTCGGCCTGCCGGGCAAGAGCGGCGTTGGTGGCGGCATTCTCTGCGTCGCTCCGGGCAAGGCCTCCGTCGCCGTCTGGTCACCGGGCCTCAATCACAACGGCAATTCGCTGATCGGTTCGCTGGCGCTGGAAATGCTCGCCAACCGCACCGGCTGGTCGGTCTTCGGCGCCTGAGACCGTTGGTCGAGGTTTCGAAACCGAAACCCTGATTTTGCTTGATCTTCAGGGGCAAGGCAGGCAAGTGCAACAGATTGAATTCCTGCGTCCGGCTTTCCGCGCCCGGCGCTTTGCACGGGATACCATGATGGACCTTCCAATCTCCTCAAGCCAGCGCGGCGCCGAGCCCGGTGCATTCGACGTGGACCTTGTGCCGGATGACCACCAGCACCCGATCTTTGCGAAGATGCCGTCCTCCGTTTCGTTCAACAAGCTGCGCAAGCGGCTGCTGCGTCAGGTCCGGCAGGCCATCGAGGATTTCGGCATGCTGAAGGGCCAGAAGCGATGGCTGGTCGGGCTCTCCGGCGGCAAGGACAGCTACAGCCTGCTGGCCCTGCTGATGGACCTGCAATGGCGCGGCGTGCTGCCTGTCGAGCTTGTTGCGTGCAATCTCGACCAAGGCCAGCCGAACTTCCCCAAGCATGTGCTGCCGGACTATCTGGCCTCGATCGGCGTCAGACACCGGATCGAGTACCGTGATACCTATTCGATCGTGAAGGAAAAGGTTCCGGCCGGCGGCACCTACTGCTCGCTGTGTTCGCGCCTGCGCCGCGGCAATCTCTACCGGATCGCGCGTGAGGAGGGGTGTGACGCGCTGGTGCTCGGCCATCACCGGGAGGATATCCTCGAAACCTTCTTCATGAATTTCTTCCACGGCGGACGGCTTGCCACCATGCCGGCAAAGCTCCTCAACGACGAGGGCGATCTGATGGTGCTGCGGCCGCTTGCCTATGCGGCCGAGGACGATCTTGCGAAGTTCGCGGCTGCCATGGAATTCCCGATCATCCCCTGCGACCTCTGCGGCTCGCAGGACGGGCTGGAGCGCAATGCGATGAAGGCCATGCTTGCTGATATCGAGCGGCGCATGCCCGGCCGCAAGGACACGATGCTGCGGGCGCTTGGCCATGCCAACCCCTCCCATCTGCTCGATCCCAAGCTGTTCGATTTCCAATCTCTCGTCGCGGAGCCCAAAACATGACATCTGCCATCGATATCGCTGCCATCGCCAATATCCTGCAGGAAGCCGCCTTCAAGGAAATCCTGCCAAAGTTCCGCAATCTCGGTGCGGGCGACGTGCGGATGAAGTCGGAGGCGATCGATCTGGTGACCGAGGCGGACGAAGCCGCCGAGCGGTTGATCAAGGCACGGATGGCGGACCTCGCACCGGACGCCTTGTTCATCGGCGAAGAATCGGTCGCCGCCGATCCGGCGCTGCTGGCCGGTCTGGCGAAGGCTGATCTGGCCATCATCGTCGATCCGATCGACGGAACATTCAACTATGCCGCCGGCCTTTCGCTGTTCGGGGTCATGGCTGCCGTCGTCTCGAAAGGCGAAACGGTTGCCGGCATCATCTATGATCCTCTCGGCAATGACTGGGTGATTGCGGAAAAGGGATCTGGCGCCTGGTTCTGTCGCGCCGATGGTACGCAGGAGCGTCTGGCGTCCGCTGCATCGGTCCCGCTGGAAAACCTCGTCGGCTGCGCTTCCACCGCCTTTTACGCACCGGAAGATCGGCGTCTCGTCATGGGCAATATGACGAGGGTCCGGATTGCCACGAGCTATCGCTGCGCAGCCCACGAATACCGGGCCTTCGCGGCCGGGCATTTTCATTTCCTGATGTACCAGAAGCTGATGCCCTGGGATCATCTGGCGGGCACGTTGATCGCTCAGGAGGCTGGCGCCTATGCGGCCCGCTTCGACGGTTCGCCCTACCTGCCGCACCATGTCGATGGCGGGCTGCTGCTCGCTCCGGACCGGGACACATGGGAAGAGCTGCGCCGCGAAGTCTTCACGGTCTGATGCTTGTTCCTCGGATATACAAACGCCCGCCTTATGTCTGTCCGGCGGGCGTTTGTGTTCGAGCAGTTGCGGTTACATATGGGCGCCGTGATCAACGGTGGCGTGGTCGTCGCTCGGGTGGGTAAACAGCTTGCCATTCTCCGCCCAGAGCGTGGCAAGGATCGTCAGCACGCCGAATACTGCAAAACCGGCTACCAGCGGGAAGATCGTGCCATCGAACATCTGGCCGATGGCCCCGCCGAGAAGGGCGCCGCCGGTGGTGGAGACGAAGCCGGTGATTGCCGTGGCGGTGCCCGCAATATGGCCCATCGGCTCCAGGCTGATCGCCGTGAAGTTCGTTGTGATGACCGCGAAGAACATCAAAAGCACGCTGAACGCGATATAGGCGATCATGAAGGGCGGGCGACCGCCCAGTGCATAGAGGCTGATGGCAATCGAGACCAGCGTGAACAGGATCATGGCCACATGCGAGATGCGGCGCATGCCGAAGCTGCGGACGAAATAGCCATTGGCGAAATTGGCAATCGCGATGCCGCCGGCGGTTCCGGCAAAGGCAAGCGGCAACCATTCGCCAAGGCCATAGACGATGCCGAACACCTGCTGCACGGTGACGATGTAGGCGCAGATGACCGCCATGAACAAGGTCAGCCCGATCATGTAGCCGCAGGTGACGCGGTTGGTCAGCACCGTCACGAAACCGGATGTCACGGCAGCAACCGACAGCGGCTGGCGCTCGGAAACTGGCAGCGATTCCTTCATCCGCAGCAGCGCCCAGACGAACAGGATCGCGCCGATGATGCCGAGCGCGATGAAAATCCAGTGCCAGCTGGCAACCGAAATGATCAGCTGTCCCACCGAAGGGGCGACGATCGGCACGACCATGAAGACGATGAAGACATAGGACATGACGCGCGCCATGTCGCGTCCGCCAAAACAATCGCGCACGATCGCCATGCTGTTGATGCGCACGGCGGCTGCACCAATGCCCTGGATGAAGCGCAGGATCAGCAGCGTCTGGAAGTCCTCGACGAAGGCGGCAAGGAACATCGTGAACGCATAGAAGGCCAGGCCGGCCACAAGTGTGATGCGGCGTCCGAAAGCGTCGGAAAGGCTGCCGAAGACGATCTGCGAGACGCCGAAGCCCAGGAAGAACACACCGATGACCAGTTGGGCGTCGTTCGGGTCCGAGACTTTGAGAGCGGTGCCGATCGCCGGCAAGGCCGGCAGCATGATGTCGATCGCCATGGCGACGCTGGCGGTCATCAGCGCGATGGTGATGACGAATTCAAGGAAGCCAAGGCCGATCCGGCGGGAACCCGGCTGGCTCACGTCTTCTGTCGTCGTGGAGGTTGTCATTTTGGGTCCTATGGGATTCTGGAGCGGAAATCGGCGTCCTGGTCTGGGAGAAATCAGGACGACGGATTGTGGGGACTGAAAAGCTTGCCTTTCTCGGCGATCAGAACGAAGCCGAGACCGATGGCAGACAGCACGAAGAAACCGATCGCAAGCGGCGTGACGGTGCCATCGAAAGCCTGACCGATTGCAGCGCCGATCACCGCACCGCCGATCGTCTGGGTAAATCCCAGCACCGATGAGGCCGTGCCGGCGACATGGCCGAGCGGTTCCATTGCCATGGCGTTGAAGTTGGGGCCTATCAGGCCGAACTGGAACATCGCCAGCGCATAGAGCACAACGAACAGCCAGAGCGGAACCGGACCGAACAGCGATGCGATCATCCAGATCAGGCTGACGATGGCAAAGCCGATCAGGGCGCCGTGCGACAGGCGCCGCATGCCATAGCGCTTCACCATGCGCGAATTGGTGAAGGAGGCGATAGCCATCATGCCGGCGAAGCCGGCAAAGACCAGCGGAAACCAGACGCCGAGCCCGTATATGCCGACGAGGATCTGCTGGGCGGAGTTGATGAAGCCGAACAGCGAGCCGAAGATGAACGACGTCGCCAGCGTGTAGAACAGCGCCACGCGGTTGGTGAGAACGATCTTGAAGGCGCCGAGGATGGAGGCGGCGGTAAACGGCCGGCGATTTTCATCGTCAAGCGTTTCGGGCAGCTTGAGGCTGACCAGTGTTGCCACAAGTGCAGCAAAGAGCGCAATTACCACGAAAATCATGTGCCACTCAGCAAACAGCATGATCAACTGGCCGATGCTCGGTGCGATGACCGGCACGACCATAAAGACCATCATCACCAGCGACATGACTTCCGCCATCTGCCGACCGCCGTAAACGTCGCGGACGATCGACACGGAGATAACCCGCGTTGCCGCCGCACCGATGCCCTGGACGAAGCGAAGGGCGAGCAGCCCGGCAAAGCTTGGAACGAAGACAATGGCAAGGGCGCAGACGCCGTAGATGGCGAGGCCAGCAAGCAGGGGGATCTTGCGGCCGAACCTGTCGGACAGCGGACCGAAGAACAGCTGGGCGCTGCCCATGCCGATCAGATAGGCGGTGATGACGTATTGCCGGTGATTTTCATCGACGACGCCGAGGCTTGCCCCGATTTCCTGGAGACCGGGCAGCATGATGTCGATGGAAAGAGCGTTGACGGCCATCAGCATGGCCATGAGAGCCACGAACTGGGCTTTTGACAGCGCCGGAAGTCCCAGTGCCTCGGATGTGGTGGTCATGACAATCTATCCTGGCGGATGCGCAGGGGCGCATGCAGTATGGAAGGCAACCGGCTCACCCGGCTGGACAATTGACCGTCGGCAGGCTGTTAGGGCCGGTCGGCATGTCGGAAACGTTTTCGGGCTACAACCCTGCGTGTCGCACGGGACGGGGTGGATCGCTGTCAGGAGTGCGCGCCACGCGGCGCAACGGCATTGCCGCGTTACAGTTCAAGCGGGTGGTCTAAATCGCATCCTATATAGCCGGCCATTGGAGCCCACTCGAGAGAGTATGATCTCTGAATGAATGGAGAATAATGGTAGATGCTGATCAAGGGTCTTCAATATTAGAATTTGTTTATGATCCCCAAGAATCAAAAAAGGCGGTAGCCCGCCTTTTCCGCTCTCGTCATGAAAAGGCTGCGGATCAGGCCGCGCCCTTCACCGAAATTCCCTGCTCTTCGAGATGCGACTGCAGTTCGCCGGCCTGGAACATTTCGCGGACGATGTCACAGCCACCGATAAATTCGCCCTTGATATAGAGCTGCGGGATCGTCGGCCAGTTGGAATAGTCCTTGATGCCCTGGCGCAGATCCGCATCGGCGAGAATGTTGATGCCCTTGTAATCGACGCCGATGTAATCGAGCATCTGCACGACCTGCCCGGAGAAACCGCACTGCGGAAACTGTGGCGTGCCCTTCATGAAAAGAACGACGTCGTTGCTCTTCACTTCGTTTTCAATGAAATCGTTAATTCCGCTCATGGTCTTGTCCTTCCTGCACCCGCTTCAAGGGGCGGGGCTATCATTTTCCCTAGATAACATGCGCGCCACCGATTTTCATCACCCAATTGAAGAAAAATGATGGCCCTCACAAAATATCGGGAGGCTTGTTTATCGACTGCGGGCCCTGCTTCGCGATGCGGCCGCACGCCTCCGGCTCACCTGCTTTTTCTGTGCCGCGCGCTTGACCGTTTTTGTCTTCTTGAAGCGACCGGTCGTTACTGAGCGCGTCTGGCGCCTCTTGCGCTTCGTCGTCGTCTTGGCTCCGGCCTTCTTCAGGATTTCCTTGAGCACGTTCTCGACGACGCCCGTCACCAGTTCATTGATAAGGCCGGCCATGAGCGTTACTCCGGTGCCGAGGTCTGCAGCGCGAGCGCATGCAGCACGCCGCCCATATTGCCCTTCAGCGCGTTGTAGACCATCTGGTGTTGCTGGACGCGGCTCTTGCCCCGAAAGGCTTCGGCCACGACTTCCGCGGCATAGTGATCACCGTCGCCTGCGAGGTCACGGATCGTGACCTTCGCGCCGGGAATGCCGGATTTGATCATGTCTTCAATGTCGCCAGGTGCCATCGGCATGCTTGGTACTCCCTGAAATTACTCGGCGGCGATCTTCGTCTCGCCATCCATGAAGTCAGGGAACCATGATTCATGGGCCAAGCGCAATTGCTGAATTGCCAGCGGTCGTGCTGTGCCCAGCGTCACCTGTGCGCCACCGGTCTTGCCGATTTCAGCGACCGCGACGCCGGCCTTGGCCGCCGCCTCGATGACAGCGGCTGCCTTGCCGGCCGCAACGGTGACGACATAGCGGCCCTGATCCTCGCCGAAGAAGGCCGAGATCGCGTCGCTGGCCGGGACCGAAACCGTGGCGCCGATATCGCCAGCCATCGCCATTTCGACAACGGCAAGTGCCAGACCGCCGGACGAGCAATCATGAACGGCGGTGACCTTGCCATCCAGAATGAGGCCGCGGACGAAATCGCCAACCTTGCGCTCATGGGTGAGATCGACATGCGGGGCAGGGCCATCGGTGCGACCATGGACATCGCGCAGATAGACGGTTTGGCCAAGATGCGTGCCCCAGGCTCCCGGTGCGCCGATCAAAAGGATGGTTTCGCCTTCCGCTGCAAAACGGATGCGGGCCATTTTCGACCAGTCATTCAACAGGCCAACGCCGCCGATGGTCGGGGTCGGGAGGATGCCCTGGCCGTTGGTCTCGTTGTAGAGCGAGACATTGCCCGAGACGATCGGAAAATCGAGCGCGCGGCAGGCCTCGCCGATGCCCTTGATGGCATGGACCAGCTGGCTCATGATTTCCGGGCGTTCCGGATTGCCGAAATTGAGGTTGTCGGTTGCCGCCAGAGGCAGGGCGCCGGTCGCGGTGATGTTGCGCCAGCATTCGGCGACGGCCTGCTTGCCGCCCTCGAAGGCATCCGCCTCGACATAACGCGGCGTGACGTCTGAGGAGAAGGCGAGCGCCTTGGTGTCATGGCCTTCAACGCGCACGACGCCGGCATCGCCGCCGGGAAGCTGCAGCGAATTGCCCTGGATCAGCGTGTCGTATTGTTCGTAGACCCAGCGGCGCGAGGAATTGTTGGCCGAGCCGACCAGTGACAGCACGGCATCGGCTACGTCCGACTGCGGTACGTCGCCGGCGGCAAGCGGAGCGGCCACCTTTGCCGGCGTCCAGGGACGATCATATTCCGGTGCCTCGTCGCCCAGTTCCTTGATCGGCAGGTTGGCGACTTCCTCGCCCTGGTGGATGACGCGGAAGCGCAGGTCGTCGGTGGTCTTGCCGACGATGGCGAAATCCAGGCCCCATTTGACGAAGATCGCCTTGGCGACCTCTTCCTTGGAGGGTTCGAGAACCATGAGCATGCGCTCCTGGCTCTCCGACAGCATCATCTCATAGGCTGTCATGCGCTCTTCGCGCACGGGCACCTGGTCGAGCAGCAACTCGATGCCGAGATCGCCCTTGGCGCCCATTTCGACAGCCGAGCAGGTCAGACCGGCCGCACCCATGTCCTGGATGGCGATGACCGCACCGGTTTTCATCAGTTCAAGGCAGGCTTCCAGCAGGCATTTTTCCGTGAAGGGGTCGCCGACCTGGACCGTAGGACGCTTCTCCTCGATCGATTCGTCGAATTCGGCAGACGCCATGGTCGCGCCGCCGACACCGTCACGACCGGTCTTTGCGCCGAGATAGACGACGGGCAGGCCGACGCCCTTGGCTTCCGAGAGGAAGATCGCATCGGACTTGGCAAGGCCTGCTGCAAATGCGTTGACGAGGATATTACCATTGTAGCGCGCGTCGAACTCGACTTCGCCGCCGACCGTCGGCACGCCGAAGGAGTTGCCATAGCCACCGACGCCGGCGACGACGCCGGACACCAGATGACGGGTCTTCGGATGATCCGGCGCGCCGAAGCGCAGCGCGTTCATAGCGGCGATCGGCCGTGCACCCATGGTGAAGACATCGCGCAGGATGCCGCCGACGCCGGTCGCAGCCCCCTGATAGGGCTCGATGTAGGAGGGGTGGTTGTGGCTTTCCATCTTGAAGACGACGACGTCGCCATCATCGATATCGACGACACCGGCATTTTCGCCCGGACCCTGAATGACGCGCGGACCGGTCGTCGGCAGCGTCTTCAGCCATTTCTTCGAGGACTTGTAGGAGCAGTGCTCGTTCCACATCGCCGAGAAGATGCCAAGTTCGGTAAATGTCGGCTCGCGCCCGATCAGGCCCAAAATGCGCTGATACTCATCCGGCTTCAGCCCATGCGAGGCGATCAGGTCCGGGGTGATGGGGCGGGTATTGGAAATGGTCATGATGATCCGTCGGGTCCGTTGGTGCATTCCGGGGCAGGATTTGGCCAGGCCGGCAGGAGTGCAAGAAACAATGAGCGCGCTTTGCGGCTTCTTAGCCCATGCGGCGGCGCGGTGCGACAGGAAAATGGCGTCAAATGCCGTAGAGGCAGTGCTTTTCTGTGGGCTGGACGCGCGGCTGGTCCGTTTACCGGCAGGGTTCAGGCAAAACTGTCATAGCCGGTGCGACCGCTATCCAGAAGCCTGCGCAGGGTGAGGAAACCATGGCGAACCTCCTCCCGGTTCTGCGGCGATGAAAAACCGATCCTTGCCCGGTGAAAGACGCTGTCGGTGCGCCCGGCCTTGAACTCATCCTCGTCGTCGACCAGCACGCCTTCGGCAAGCGCCGCATTTTTGAATGTTCCGGACAGCCAGGGCTCCGGCAGCTTCAGCCAGAGAAACGGGACATGCGGATGGGAGTTGAATTCCAGCCCCGAGAAGATGTCGCGGGCCATCTGCTCGCGCAGGCGGATTTCGGCAATGCCGTTTTCGCGCAAACGACGAGCCTCGCCGGTGAGCACCAGCCGGGCGCACAGTTCCGCCAGCAGAAACGGCATGCCGCCGCTCACCATCTTGTGGGCAATGCGAATGCGCTGACTGAAATGCGGCGGGCAGGCGACCCAGCCGCCGCGAACGCCGGCGGCAACCGATTTCGACAGGCCGCCGACCAGAAATGTCCGTTCGGGCGCCAGCTCGGCCAGAAGTGGTGTCGGGTCTCCGGTCATGGCGCCGTAAAGGTCGTCCTCCAGAAGCCAGACGCCATGGCGGCGAGCGATATCGACGATTGCCTGACGTCGCTCCAGCGATAGGGTGATCACGGTCGGGTTCTGGGCGGCCGGCATCAGGAAGGCGAGCTTGGGATGCTGCTGAGCGCAAACTCTTTCGAAATCCTCCGGGACCAGCCCGAGATGATCCGATTCCATCAAGACCTGCCGGCGGCCAATGAGCCCGGCACTGCGGCTAATCTGTGAATAGGTCAGGTTCTCGAAAGCGATCTTGTCGCCCGGCGCTGTCACCGCCGCAATGACCGCCACCGCGCCGGCATGGGCGCCAAGCGTCGGCACGATGCAATCCGGGGCAGGGCGGAAATTGCCTTTGGCCAGCCATTGGCTTCCGGCTTCGAACCAGTGATCAGGGAAATTGCGGGCATAGCTGGCAATATCGAACTGATGCTCGCGGGTAATGTCATGCAGCAATGCTTCCAAGGTCGCGCCCTGGCCGACATCGGGTGCGGCCGTACTGTCGAAACGCAACTTGCCTGTCGGCGCGTTGATGGGCCTTGTGCCGGCAAGCGAGGCGGTCAGTGGGTCTGCCTGTTCGGCGGGGCGGCTTTCGGGCTTGTCCAGCACATAGGTGCCACGGCCGACCTCGCCGCTCACGAGGCCACGCTCGCGCACCAGCGTATAGGCGCGCCCCACGGTGCCGATTGTCACCCCGATATCGAAGGCGAGATTGCGTTGCGGCGGCAGCTTCATGCCCACCGAAAGCACGCCATCCATGATCGCCTGCTCGATCTGATCGGCAATACGGGCGTAAAGCGGGCCTTGGCCCTGCGTGGGGTCGGGGATCCAATTTGTCATGGTAACAATTATCTACATTGCACCTCTTCCTGTGTCAATTATGAATGCAATGGCAAATCAGATACAATCAATTGAAATTGGATCGATACAATGAGTGCAATAGAGACAGTCCCGGCGGTGCAATCCCCTGAAGATCTGGGGAACCGGTCATCGGCGGTGGATTCGCTGCTACGCTTGACCGGAGCGATCGCGGCGGTCTGGCGGTGGTTTGCGTTCAGGAGCGAAAAGGCACGCAGCCGTTTGACCCTTTCCGAGCTGACCGACAGTCAACTGGACGATATCGGCGTGACGCGCGCCGAGGCTCGGCGGGAAACCTGCCGACCGTTTTGGAATTGATGGTAGGCAATGGGGTATGCTCAGGATGAGCTTGAATGTCCCATTCTGCTGCACTTGCATTTAAATCGCTAAGTTCGCCCCTTGGCAGGTTTAGAGAATTTCCAGAACTCTTTCCTTCGGGCGACAAAGCCGGACGCCCTTTTCACTGACGACGATAGGCCGCTCGATCAATCGGGGATGCTCCAGCATGGCGTCGAGCAGGGCTCGGTCCCCCAGTGCGCCGTCGTGGAGCTGCAAATCGGCATAGAGCGTTTCCTGTTTGCGCAGCAATGCGCGTGGCGGCATATCCATCGCAATCAGCAGGGCAAGCATTTCTTCGCGGCTGGGTGGCGTTGCCATGTAGTCGATGACGGTCGGTTCGTGACCCGCATCGCGGATCAACTTCAAGACGTTGCGGGACGTACCGCAGCTGCGATTGTGGTAAATCGTGATTGTCATGAAAACAGGCCTCTAATGCGGGCGGTGAAAAATCTATTGGGTGCAATCGAAGTCGGAGCAAGCAGACCGGTTTTAACTGGTTTCACAAGCTAAGGACGGTCCACCTCATATGTTGTGGCCGCAACAACCGTTTTCACGAGATAGTTTTTGGTATCCGCCATCGGTCATCCGTTCAATCTCAGGTTTAACGCTGCTGCAATTGTCGGGGAATTGTCTGAAAAATGAAATTGCGAAAAATAGCCCTCTCCGTCGATTTGCACGCCTCATTTCGAGGGGCTTAACGATGGCTGACTTACCGGTGCGATCAGTTGCAACCGGAATTGCCGGATGCCCAGCGGCGGATGTCGGATGTCATGCGCTGGCCGACCGGCTCGTTGAGCAAGGGGCCGAAGGCCTGCATCTTTGCGGGGTGTCCTTCGGCCTGCACAACAGCCAGCGGCCTTGATTCCGGCGCGTTGCGATGCACGATCAGAATGCGCGGGCGCCCGGAGAAGGAATTGAGTTCCGGCGCCAGGCGATAGGCCTTGAAGGCCGCGTCACCTGATTTGAACCAGCAGCGGTTTGCCGCAAGCGCCACGCGCTCCATGGTCGGCAGGGCCGCCGTGCTCTGCGCCGGCGGCGACGACGGACGCTCCGACTGGCAACCGGCGGCTATCGTGGTGATGGCAGCCAAGCCGGCAAGAGCAAGCCCGCGAAGGGTGAGGGAAGTGCGCATCGGAAAGCCTCGGTGATTCGATCTCGTCTCGAAGCGTTCTAGCAGGCAGAAGGTTAAGCGGCGATGACTTCGAGGGCTGACGCGAAGAGACCGCGGCCATCCGCGCCGCCATGCGCCGCCTCGATCAGGTTTTCCGGATGCGGCATCATACCGAGCACATTGCCCCTGGCATTGATCACGCCGGCAATATCGTTCATCGAGCCGTTCGGATTGGTCCCTTCCGCATAGCGGAACAGGACCTGGCCATTGCCTTCGATCGACTTCAGCGTCTCGTCATCGGCGAAATAATTGCCATCATGATGGGCGACCGGGCAGCGGATGATCTGTCCCTTGCTGTAGGCGCGGGTGAAATCCGTGTCGGCGTTCACCACTTCGAGCTTGATTTCCTTGCAGACGAATTTCAGCGACGCGTTGCGCATCAGCGCACCCGGCAGGAGTCCGGCTTCGACGAGAATCTGGAACCCGTTGCAGACGCCGAGCACCTTGACGCCGGCTTCCGCCTTGGCCTTGATCGCCTGCATCACCGGCATACGGGCAGCGATCGCGCCGCAGCGCAGATAGTCGCCATAGGAAAAACCACCGGGGATGACGATCAGATCGACATCCGGGATCTCGGTTTCGGTCTGCCAGATGGTGACCGGTGCCGTGCCGGAAATCTTGGTGATCGCAGCGATCATGTCACGATCGCGATTGAGGCCTGGAAGCTGGACGACGGCGGACTTCATGGGTGCGGTTCAAACCTTGATTGGGCCTCGGCCAGCTCGCGCAGCTCTAGGCGGTTTTCGATACGGTCGAGGCGCGTTTCGATATGCGCGATCGAACCGCGCAGACTGTTCATGTCGCCCTGCATGATGTGAAACTGGTTACGCATTGACAAATTGTCCTGCCGAAGGTCACGCTGACCTTCCTTTAGCAAGCCGATATCCGCCTGTATGCGCTTAAGCAATTCATACATCAGTTCGTTCGTGACTTCAGCCATCGCACCACCTCATTCAACCTTCAGGCGAGTGAGATAGTGTAATTCTCAATCACCGTGTTGGCGAGCAGTTTTTCGCACATGGCTTTCAGGTCGGCCTCGGCCTTCGCCCTGTCGGCCGTCTCGATCTGGAGATCGAAGACCTTGCCCTGGCGGACATGGCCGATACCGTCGAAACCGAGCGCGCCGAGCGCGCCCTCGATTGCCTTGCCCTGGGGGTCGAGAACGCCGTTCTTCAGCGTCACAGTCACGCGTGCGTTGATCACTGTCGTCTTTCCTGCTTACTTCACCAGAACCGGGCCGGAGCCACGCGGTGGTTCGTTTTCGTTCATGATGCCAAGGCGGCGAGCCACTTCCTGGTAGGCCTCGACGAGCCCTCCCATGTCGCGGCGGAACCGGTCCTTGTCCATCTTCTCCTTCGTCTCGACATCCCATAGCCGGCAGCTGTCGGGAGAGATTTCGTCAGCCAGAATGATACGCATCATGTCGCCTTCGAACAGGCGGCCGCATTCGATCTTGAAATCGACCAGCTGGATGCCGACGCCGAGAAACAGACCTGTCAGGAAGTCGTTGACGCGGATGGCCAGCGCCATGATGTCATCGAGTTCCTGCGGGCTTGCCCAGCCGAATGCGGTGATATGCTCTTCGGAGACCATCGGGTCATCCAGCGCATCGGCCTTATAGTAGAATTCGATGATGGAGCGCGGCAGAACCACGCCTTCCTCGATCCCGAGGCGCTTCGCCAGCGAACCTGCAGCCACATTGCGGACGACGATTTCGAGCGGGATGATCTCCACTTCCTTGATCAGCTGCTCGCGCATGTTGAGGCGGCGGATGAAGTGGGTCGGGATGCCGATCCGGTTCAGATTCGTGAAGATGTATTCGGAGATGCGATTGTTGAGCACGCCCTTGCCGTCGATGACTTCATGCTTCTTTGCGTTGAAGGCAGTAGCGTCATCCTTGAAGAACTGGATCAGAGTGCCCGGCTCGGGACCTTCGTAAAGGATCTTTGCCTTGCCCTCGTAGATACGGCGGCGACGGTTCATGAATGTTGTCTCTATGGTTGCTGGCGCTCCTGGGCTGCGCCATCGTCATTCTCTAGCCGGGTCCTTAACCGAAAAGAATACATTTCACAATCGCGCTCTCGGGCGATCCCCGGATTTAGCTCAGGGTAACACGAAAGTCGCGAAAGCGGAAAACTTCGCATTGCACTTTTGCCGGGCTTTTGGTTAATGGGCGAAAAGCCGTTTCCGGCGCGGAATCTTTTTTGGGAGATGGAAGGATGGTCAATATGCAGGATCGCGAAAAGGCATTTGAATCGAAGTTCGCGCTGGACGAGGAGCTGAAATTCAAGGCCGAAGCCCGCCGCAACAAGCTTCTTGGCCTGTGGGCCGCTGGCCTGCTCGGCAAGCCTGATGCCGAAGCCTATGCCAAGGACGTGGTTGCCGCGGACTTCGAGGAAGCTGGCCATGAGGACGTCGTTCGCAAGATTCGCGCCGATTTCGATGCCGCGGGCGTTGCCCAGACCGATGACCAGATCCGCCTGAAGATGCTCGAATTGCTGTCCGAAGCCGTGACGCAGGTCCAGAACGGCTGAACCATCAGAATCGCACTTCGTTTTTTGATCCGTGCAGCGACGCTGCACGGATTTTTCATGCGATGAAATCTCGTCGGGGCCGTGGCCATGATGACTGGGCGGGAAGGGACGACTGGAGCCAGCTTCCGGCGCGCGCAAAGGTTTCCAGATCGGCTTTCGCCATCGGTTTTGCGAAAGCATAGCCTTGCAGCGTGTCACAGCCGAGATCGCGCAGAATATGGGCATGCTCAAGCGTTTCAACACCCTCGGCAACGACCTCGATGTTGAGGGAGTGGCCGATGTCGATGATCGAACCGACAAGGCGACGTTGGTCGGCCGCATCCTTTATCGGCTCGACCAATGCCCGATCGATTTTGAGGCGGCTCGGGCTGAGTTTCAGCAGGCCGACGATCGAGGCGTGTCCCGTCCCGAAATCATCGATCTCGATATCTATGCCCAGCGCCTTCAAGGCACTGATCGTCTCCGTCACCGAGTCCTCGAGATCGTCGAGGAAGATCGATTCAAGCAGTTCGAAGGAAAGAATGCCGGGTCTGATCTGCAAAGCCTTCAGGCTGTCGATCAAGCCGGGTTCGCGCAACCGTCGCGATGAAACGTTGACGGAAAAGCGGTCAATCCCGAGCCCCATGCGCTCCCAGTCGTGAAAATCGCTAAGCGCTTGCTCCGCGATGCTGCGGTCGATTGTCGACAGCGCGTTCATGTCCTCGGCAACTTTCAGGAAGTAGGCGGGAGCGAGCACGCCATGCACGGGATGGCGCCAGCGGGCCAGCGTCTCGACGCTGGTGATTCCAGGGATCGGGCGCAGAATTGCGGCTGGTAGTAGGGCACGAATTCGTGCTCCTCCAGCCCTTTCATGATTTCGTCGGCGGTCTTCTTGGCGTGATGGATCTGCGTCTGCAACTGCGTCGTGAAGAATTCGTAGCGATTGCGCCCGAGCCCTTTTGCCCTGTAGAGGGCGATATCGGCATTCATCAGCGACTGCTTGGCGTCGTGCGTCTCGTCGCCGACCCAGGCAATGCCGGCACTGGCCCCGAAACGGCAGAGATGGCCTTCATAGGGAACCGGCTGGCGAAGGGCTGTGATGATGGCGTCTGTCATGGCAACGACATCGGCTTTGTCGCGGCCCGGTCCGCAGAGCACGACGAATTCGTCGCCACCGATCCGTGCCACGAAATCGTCACCCTTAGCAAACGCAACCAGCGTGCGTGCCGTGTGGGTCAGCATCGCGTCGCCCGCCTGGTGGCCGAGCGTGTCGTTGATCTGCTTGAAGCGATCGAGATCGATGTGCAGGATGGCGGAGTGTCTCGTCGGGTCAGCGACCCATTCGTCGAGCCTCTGGTCGAGATAGCGACGATTGGGAAGGCCTGTCAGATGGTCGTGCAGCGCATTGTATTCGATGCGGACGCGCGTCGCTTCCAACTCCTGATTGCGGGCTTCGGCGAGCCGCTTGGCGTGGGCCAGTTCGTCCTGCAGGGCAACATCCTCGGTCACGTCCCAGTTGGCGCCGATCAGCCTGGAGGCACCCTCGGCGTCCACGTAGGGTGCCGCATTGGATCGGATGGATCGGATGGTTCCGTCCTCGTGAACGATCCGGAATGCGTTCACGAACGGCTTCTTTTCGCGCACGGCCGCAGCGACAGTCGCGGAAGCGGTGGCCAAATCTTCCGGATGAACGAGCTTTCCCCAATCGACCGGCGAGTAGCGGCTCGCCGGTCGGTCGAGACCGTAGATCTGCAGCATGCGCTCGTCCCAGAGCGCTTCGCCGGTATCGAGATTGAAGTCGAAGACGCCGATCTTCGAAACGTCCAGCGCCAGCCGGAGCTTGCGGGATATTTCGGCGAGTGTCGCTTCATCGCGCTTGCGCTCGGTGACATCCGTATCCGTGCCGATGATGCGGGTCGGCTTGCCGGCCGCGTCCCATTCTATGGATGAACCGCGACTTTCGATCCAGACCCAGTGACCATCGGCATGGCGCTCGCGGTACTGGAAGACGTTGAAGGAGACCTCGCCTTCATCCTGTCGCCGGATGGTGGCGAGAACATGGGCATGATCGTCCGGATGGACGCCTTCCATCCATTTTTCAAGCGACCCGTCGACAGGCGCATCGGCAGCGAGACCGCGAATTTTACGCCAGGTCGAGGAATAGAAGAACTCACCCTGGGCCAGGTCGTGATCCCAGACCCCCTGATAGGCGCTTTCCAGAGCATATTTCCAGCGTGTCTCGCTTTTCTGCAAGGCGCCCAGTGTCTGCATCAGGCTGTCGATCACCTGAACCTGAACGATGACCTCCAAACGCCCGGCGTGCGGGTGCAGTCTGGCGAAACTTGCGATCGTCCAGACCGGATCGGACCCCGTTGGTTGCAGACGGATGGAGATGTTCCCAGTCGGAGGAAGGGAACTGCGGGCTTCACAAAGCGCCTGTTCGATGGCCGCCGCGTCGTCTGCATGCACGAACATCTGCAATGGCAGACCGGTGAGATGGCCACAATCCGATCCGGTCAATCGCGCAAATGCAGGATTGGCCGTTTCGATACGGCCGTCCCCGTTGATGACGCACATGCCGCCTGCGGCCTGATTAAAGACGGCAGACTCCGGCTCTCGCGCCACCGGCACGGGTGGTTCCTGCCCGCTTTTCTTGTCGTCTCTGATGGGCACTGGCGTTTTCGATCTCGCTTATTTTCAGCGATGATGATCAAGGACAGTGAAATTCGGATTAATGGGAATGTATTTGCCGGACAAATGTGTATTGCCCAACATTTCAGGAAGAGACTGTTTTCCCCTTGGACGAAACCTTACGGCTTCAGCCGGCTGAGAAACTGGGCGAACACCATGGTGCCTTCCGGCCACGGACCATGGCCGGATTCGGTGTTGATATGGCCGGATTCGCCGGCATCGACCAGAAGCGAACCCCAGGCATTGGCGATGTCGCCCGCGTGCTCGTAAGTCCCGAACGGGTCGTTGCGGCTGGCGACGATCATCGATGGAAACGGCAAGGGATCGCGCGGGTAGGGGCCGAACGTCGCCAGGTGCTTCGGTCGGATCTTCGGATTGGCAACATCCGGCGGGGCGACGAGGAAAGCCCCGGCAATCTTTTTTTCGATGCCTGAAAGCGCATGGGCAACGGCTGCGACGCCGAGCGAATGGGCAACGATGACGATGGGCTTCGTGGCAGCGTTTGCCTCTTCCACCATGCGCGCAACCCAGTCTTTCCGCACGGGCCTGGACCATTCCGCCTGTTCGACGCGCCGCGCCGAGGCAAGTTTGCTCTGCCAGCGGGTCTGCCAGTGTTCAGGGCCCGAATTGGTGTAGCCGGGGACGATGAGGATATCTGCTTCGGATGTTTTCATGGTAACGGCGATGTGAGGTCGAGCAAGACGGAAGTCAAGTGAAAGAAGTTTCGAACGGGTGTAGGATAGACCCAAAGGCGACGCCGTCACAGCCCGCTTTTGCTGCAGGCTGCAGCGACGATACGGGATCAGAACGCATGCGGTCACCGATCATGCCTTTTTGACGATGACGTCATGCCTTTCCCGGATCCGGTGACAAACCTGGTTCAACAAGGAGGATGGGGCATGACAGCATTTCATGTAATGGCAGGCCCGGGCGATGTGGTCGCACACCCGGGAATTCGCAAGATCGGCGTCGCCGATGTTTTCGATGCGCTGCGTCTCGGGTTCGACGATTTCCGGACGAAACCGTCGCACTACGTCTTTCTCTGCCTCATCTATCCGATTGCCGGTGTCGTTCTCGCCGGCTGGAGCTCCGGCATGAACATGCTGCCGATCCTTTATCCGCTCGCTTCAGGCTTTGCCCTGCTGGGGCCGGTTGCCGCAATCGGCCTTTATGAAATCAGCCGTCGCCGCGAGCAGGGGCGCGATACCTCGTGGAGGCATGCCTTCGACGTTCGCCATTCTCCGGCCCTGCCGGCCATCCTGGCCGTTGCTGCCATGCTTCTGGTCCTGTTCGTCGCCTGGCTGGTGATTGCCCAGGCGCTCTACGTAAGCTTTATCGGTGACGTTCCGCCGGTCTCGCTTGCGGCCTTCGTGAACGGCATCATCGGAACGGAGGCGGGCTTCAGCCTGATCCTCGTCGGAAACGCCGTCGGCTTCGTTTTCGCGGCCGTGGTGCTGGCAACCGTGGTCGTCTCGTTTCCGTTGTTGCTGGACCGGGATGTCGGCGCCGTTTCCGCGGTCGAGACCTCGATCAGGGCGACGCTGGCCAATCCGGTTCCCGTTGCCGTCTGGGGACTGATCGTTGCGGCGGGGCTGCTGCTCGGCTCTATCCCGGTCTTCGTCGGGCTTGCCATCGTCATGCCCATTCTCGGACATGCCACCTGGCATCTCTATCGCAAGCTGATCGAGCCGGAAAAGATCGGCTGAAGTGACTGGGGGTGTAACCAATAAAGGCCGCCCGTTCAGGCGGCCTGTTGCCCCGGGTCGAGTTTTAAACCGAGCGGAAGAATTTGTAATAGGATGAAATCTGCGCGGCTGTGTTCGACGACATGTTCAGCTTGATGCCGATCTTATCGCCGCGATACCAGTGCACGACCCCTGTCAGGTGTCCCAGTTCCTCGCTCTCGATCGTCACTTCCTGGCCGGTCTTGGCCTTGATATCGAAGTAAAGCTGGAAGCAAATTCCTGCCGGTGACAAGTCTTTGACGATGCCGCGGCTCGTTCCGGTCTTGCAGGTGACCGCCCCGGTAAACTTCGTAATTGTCCGCGGGGCTTTCCGCTCGATGACTTGCTGCTGGCGCATATATTCTCCCGTATCTGCGGTGATCCTTATGTAAAAGGTGTGCCAGAAAGAACTGAAGGATATTTGAGGGATTTTGCCGGCATTTTATTGATCTGATCCGATTGCAGACAGATCAGAAGAACGGAGGCGAGAGCGCCTCCCTTCTATGCTTCAGCCGAAGACCCGCTGGAAGATCGTATCGACATGTTTGGTATGGTAGCCGAGGTCGAATTTCTCGCGGATTTCGCTTTCCGGGAGCAGCGCCCGAACTTCGCTATCGGCCAGCAGTTCCTCAAGGAAGTCCTTGCCTTCTTCCCACACACGCATCGCGTTGCGCTGGACCAGCCGGTAGGAATCTTCGCGCGATGCACCAGCCTGGGTGAGTGCCAGGAGCACGCGCTGCGAATGCACGAGCCCGCGGAACTTGTTCATGTTCTTCATCATGGTCTCGGGATAGACGAGAAGCTTGTCGATGACGCCGGTGAGGCGTGCCAGCGAGAAATCCAGGGTCACCGTCGCATCCGGTCCGATCATGCGCTCGACTGAGGAGTGCGAGATGTCGCGCTCGTGCCAGAGCGCCACGTTTTCCATGGCCGGCAGGGCAAACGCCCGAACCATGCGCGACAATCCGGTCAGGTTTTCGGTCAGCACCGGGTTGCGCTTGTGCGGCATGGCCGACGAGCCCTTCTGGCCGGGGGAGAAATACTCCTCGGCTTCCAGAACCTCGGTGCGCTGCAGGTGGCGGATTTCGGTCGCGAGGCGCTCGACGCACGAGGCGATGACGCCCAGTGTTGCGAAATACATGGCATGGCGGTCACGCGGAATGACCTGCGTCGATACCGGTTCGGCAGCAAGCCCCAAGGCCTTGGCGACATGTTCCTCGACCCGCGGATCGATATTGGCGAACGTGCCGACTGCGCCGGAGATGGCGCAGGTGGCGATTTCCTCGCGCGCGGCGACCAGGCGCTTCCTGCAGCGCTCGAATTCGGCATAGGCAAGCGCCAGCTTGACCCCGAATGTGGTCGGCTCGGCATGAATGCCGTGCGAGCGGCCGATGGTCACCGTATCCTTATGTTCGAAGGCGCGGCGCTTCAGGGCTTCGAGCAGCTTGTCGAGATCGGCAAGCAACAGGTCGCTCGCCTTTACCAATTGCACGCTGAAGCAGGTATCGAGCACGTCTGACGACGTCATGCCCTGATGCACGAAGCGCGCGTCCGGCCCGACGATTTCGGCGAGATGCGTGAGGAAGGCGATGACGTCATGCTTGGTAACGGCCTCGATCTCGTCAATGCGTGCGACGTCGAAGGTGGCAGCCCCGCCCTTTTCCCAGATCGTCCGTGCCGCTTCCTTCGGGATGACGCCGAGTTCCGCCAGCGCGTCGCAGGCATGCGCCTCGATCTCGAACCAGATGCGGAATTTCGTTTCGGGCGACCAGATGGCCACCATTTCCGGACGGGAGTAACGCGGGATCATGGGCTTTCAGCTTTCATCATCAGGAGAAGTTTGGCTGAGCCTCTAGCAAAGATGGCGGGCAATCTCAACGCTGCATATCGTGCGGACGCTTGGCGAGCCACAGACTGGTCCCGGCAAGGGCCACCAATCCGAAGGGAAGGTAGAGCCGTATGCCCATGACCACGAACTGGTAGGCCGCCGCACCCGTGGTGAAAACGAACTGGTACAGCCAGATGCGCGTGCCGAACGGTGCATGCCAGCGCTCGTAGAAAAGCCGGTAGTCCATGGCAAACAGGAAGGCTGTCGCCGCGATCGTCAAAACGGTCAGAAACAGGAAATAGGCGGCAACACGCGTTTCGATGCGGCGATCAAGGGCAAAAAAGCGGCCGAGAAAAAGCGAAAACGGCCAGGCCATCGCTCCCCCTGCAAAGAACAGAACCAGAATTTTCGTCAGCTGGAACGTTGCTTGGCCTTCGCGCAACAGCAGCGTGATCAACGCCGATGCCGCCATGAGCATGCCCCAGGTCGGGGTACCCAGCAGCAGTTGCGGAACGGTCGGCAAGACAGCCCGCAGGCGCCAGCCCGAACGCCGGAACAAGCCGGGAGACCTGCGCGCCGCGGTTTCGGCATCATTAGTCATGTGCCGGAACCGCGACAGCCTTTCGCCCGGTTCATTTCACGCCGCTTTCCGCCGCCGTGCGCAACTGGCTGATCGCGCTCCTGTAGCCTTCGATTGACCCCGCCTTGAAAATAGCCGAGCCCGCCACGAAAACATTGGCTCCGGCCGCGGCCGCGATCGCGATCGTATCGGGAGCAATGCCGCCGTCCACCTCCAGCTCGATTGGGCGGTCGCCGATCATGGCGCGGATGCGACGGATCTTTTCCGCCGTCGCATCGACGAATTTCTGGCCACCGAAGCCCGGGTTGACGGTCATCACCAGCACGAGGTCAACCGTATCGAGCACATAGTCGATGACGCTTTCCGGCGTGGCCGGATTGAGCGAAACGCCGGCCTTTTTGCCGAGCGCGCGGATGGTCTGCAGCGATCGGTGGAGATGCGGGCCGGCTTCGGCATGGACGGTGATGATATCGCAGCCCGCCTTGGCGAAGGCTTCGAGATAAGGATCGGCCGGCGCAATCATCAGGTGGCAATCGAAGGTCGCAGTCGTATAGGGGCGCAGCGATTTGATGACGTCGGGACCAAAGGAGATATTGGGCACGAAATGCCCGTCCATCACGTCGAGATGGATCCAGTCGGCACCGGCATCCGCGACATCGCGCACGTCCTGCCCGAGCCTTGCAAAATCGGCAGCCAGAATGGAAGGGGAAATCCGGATCGGAAGGGGCATGTCGGGCGCACTCCATAAGTTTTCCCGGCCATAGCATTGCTGCAGGGATCAAACAACATTTGCGCGTGCCGCATTCCCGTTATTGCATGTCCGGGGTCGATCGCCATGTCGGGAGAAGATCGCCTGCAGCAGGGACTGCGTCATGCACGCCGCGCGCGATGGCGCGCGCCATCGTGGCCGCAGCCGCTGCACACAGGTCGATGAAATCCGGCACGGATAGGCTCTTGCCGCTTGCGCCCGTGGCCAGCGCAAACACCAGATCGCCGTCGCGCGGCGTATGGGAGGGCCACAGCGCCCGCGAAAATCCGTCATGGGCGGCAATCGCCAGCCGTTTTGCTTCCGCCTTGGACAGGATCGCATCGGTCGCAATCACGGCGATCGTGGTGTTCTGCACGTCCATGCTCCGGTCGCGGAACTTGATGCGCAGATCGCTGGCATCCTGCGGAAACGGATGCGGCATTCCGAGACCGCCGAACTCGCCGTCCTCTTCAAAAGCGGCGGCCCAGAAGTGCCGTGTATCGCCGATCGTCGCTGAACCCAATGCGTTGACCGCAACCAGCGCACCGATGGTGATGCCGTTCGGCAGAACTGTCGAGGCCGAACCAAGGCCGCCCTTGAAGGTCGCGGTCAGTGCGCCTGTGCCAGCACCGGCCGTTCCCGTGGCAAAGTGCCTGGAAGCACCCTGGACCGCTTCAAAACCGAGATCGCGATAGGGCGGATAACGCCCCCAGTCCTTGTTGCCGCCATTGATGAGATCGAAGAGAATCGCGGCCGGAACGATCGGCACGCGCAGCGGCCCAACGGCAAAGCCGCGGCCCATCGCGCGCAAGGCCGCCTGCACGCCGGAGGCGGCATCGAGGCCGAAGGCCGAACCGCCCGCAAGAACCACGGCATCGACTGTCTGGACCGTATTGTGCGGGGCGAGAAGGTCGGTCTCGCGCGTGCCCGGTGCACCGCCGAGGATCTGCACGGCGGCGACCGCCGGAGGATCGCACAGGACGACGGTAACACCGGATTTCAGCACGTCGTCTGTTGCGTTGCCAACTGTCAGGCCAGCGACATCGGTGATCAGATTGAGCGGGCCGGGGCGCATCAGTTCGCGGGTTGTGCGGAGGGCACGGGCACGAAGCGGCCGTTTTGCCATTGCATCAGCCGGTAAGGATTGTCCGCCAGTTCGTGTTCCTTGTCGAAGCGGATCGGACCAAGAACGGTTGGATACGGCCCTTTGGCCAAGCCATCCAGCAGCCCGGCGTTGTCCTTTGCGGCCTGATCCTTTGCCTGCTCCAGCACGGAAACAGCGGCAAATGCCGGCAGGACATAGCCTTCGGCGACAAGGCCCGCCGCCTTCATGGCGTCGCCGACGGGTCCAGCTTCGGGCAGGCTTGCATAATCCGGCAGCGTGACGGCAAGAACCCCGTTTTCCAGGGGGACAGGCTGATCGGTAGCGCTCAACGCTTCACCACCCATCAGCGTCAGGGCGATCGATTCCGATCGGGCATCCCGGGCGATGATCGCCGTATCGCTCCGGTCACCGCCGATGAAGACATGCGTCGCACCGCTCTTTGCAAGCCTGCGGACGAGGGCCACCTGCTGTTCCTGCGCCGGCCGGTAGGTGTCGTTGAAAACCGGCGTCAGCCCGATACCGGCCAGCGCTTCGCGCACACTCTCGACCAATTCGCGACCGTGTATGGTGCCGTCGTCGATCAGGGCGAGCGGCTCGTCCTTCCAGCGCGACAGGATGACGTCGGTGATTTTTGCCGATTCCGCCTTCGCGCTCGGCACCAGCCGGAAGAACGGCCATGTCTTGCGCAGCGCATCCTCCATCAAAATATCGGAACGCACACTGAGCGAGATGGCGGGGATCGCGGATTCGGCCAGCGCCGGCAACACGGCTTCGAGGCTTTCGGTGCAGAGAAAGCCAATGACAGCTTCGGCGCCGGCTGCAACAACGGCCTTGGCGAGCGCCGTGCCATCGCTTGCCTCGCAGGTCTCGTTGATAGGTACGATTTCCGAGCCGCGGTCCTGCGCCTGGAACAGCGCACCGTCCAGCATCTGCTTGCCGAGAAGTGCAAAGGGCCCTTGCGTCGGTGCGACAAGCGCGATCTTTAGGCCTGCCGCCGCTGCAGGCACGGCCTGCGTCATCGCAGCCAGATTGAGGCCGGTCAGGATCAGGATTGCGACGGACGAACGGAGCATGCGGCTTCCCAGCTGAAGAAAGGCCATGTTTTAAAGATGTGGCTGCAAGCGTCAAAGGAAAAGATCGACGCCTGCCTTGCTGCAACGACAATTGCCGCGATTAAGCCAGAAATTCGCAGGCCGGCGGGTTTCATAATTCTTTTCAGCGGCTATGTATGGGGCTGCTATCGATCAGGAGAAAGCAGTGTTGGACAAGCCGCGACTCGATCCTTTGACCTACCGTGACGCCATGAGCCGGCTTGCGGCGCATGTGCAGGTCGTCACGGCTGCCAAGGACGGCGAGCGTCGTGGCGTGACGGTGACGGCAGCCTGCTCCGTCTCGGACAGTCCGCCGACCCTGCTCGTCTGCCTGAACGGGGCCAATCCACGAAATACCATTTTTTCGCTTGGCGGCAGTTTTGCGCTCAATCTTCTATCGGCCGACCAGACCGACATCGCCCATGCCTTTTCCGGTCGCGACCAGCTTGATTCGGCCCTGCGCTTTTCCACGGCTGCCTGGACGACGCTCGAAACCGGTGCGCCGGTACTGTCCAGTGCCGTCGCGGCCTTTGACTGCCGGATCATCGATGTGAAGACGGTCGCGACGCATATCGTCCTCTTCGGCGAAGTCGTCGGCGTCAGGCTCGGCGAAAAGAAACCGGCCCTGCTTTATCTGGACCGTGGCTACCGGACGCTGTAGGCTTCCGCACGGAGCACGAACCATGACGTCATATCGCAGCGGGACCATACCGACCTCCATCGACGAGACGATGGCTATGCTCGAATCGGGCGACTACCTGGCGGGAACAGCGCTGGCGACGGTGCTATTCCTGTCGCTGCGCATGAAGCGCCCTTTGTTCTTGGAGGGCGAGGCCGGCGTCGGCAAGACGGAGATCGCCAAGGTTCTGGCCAAGGCGCTGGATCGCCCGCTGATCCGGCTGCAATGCTACGAGGGCCTAGACGTCTCGTCTGCCGTCTACGAGTGGAACTACCCCGCCCAGATGCTGGAGATCCGTCTGTCCGAAGCGTCCGGAACCACGGACCGGTCGCGCATCGAACGCGACATCTTTTCTGAAAAATATCTGATCCGCCGTCCGGTACTGCAGGCGATTTCGGCTGAGTCGGGCAGGGCGCCGGTGTTTCTCATCGATGAACTGGACCGCACGGACGAGGCGTTCGAGGCGTTCCTGCTGGAAGTGCTTTCGGACTTCCAGGTGACCATCCCCGAACTCGGGACGATCCGCGCGCAAGAGCCGCCGATCGTCATCATCACGACCAACCGGACGCGCGAAGTGCATGATGCGCTGAAGCGCCGCTGCCTCTACCACTGGGTGGATTATCCGAAAGCCGAGCAGGAACTGGAGATCATCCGGCGCAAGGTTCCGGGCTGCAGCGCCGCCCTGTCGCGCGACATCGTCGCCTATGTGCAGAAGTTGCGCAGGCTCGATCTTTTCAAGAATCCCGGCGTCGCGGAAACGATCGACTGGGCAACGGCCCTGACCGAACTCGACCGCTTGGCGCTCGACCCCGAAACCATTGCCGATACGCTGGGTACCCTGTTAAAATACCAGGATGACATCGCTCGGATCGAAGGCAGCGAGGGCCGCAGGATCCTCAACGAAGTGCAGAGCGAACAGCGGGCGACGGGGTAGCATGGAAGCACGCGCTTCACAGCCTGACGGCTTTGCAGGACGGCAAGGCGAAGACCAGCGACCTTCCGACGGTCGTCTGGCAGACAACATTGTCTTTTTTGCCCGCGTGCTGCGAAAGGCCGGTCTCAAGATCGGCCCGGGAGCGGTCACAGATGCCATCCTGGCCGTGACGCTGATCGGGGTCGGTTCCCGAACGGAGTTTCAGGCGGCCTTGCACTGCGTCTTCGTCAAGCGCCGCGAGGACGACGCGGTTTTCGACGAGGCGTTTCGGCTGTTCTGGCGCTCGCGCGATCTTGTTGAAAAAATGATCGCCATGCTCTCGCCAAAAATCGCCGACCAGCGCGAGAAGGAAAAGCGGCGGGCCGGAGAGGCGCGTGTCAGCGACGCGCTGTTTTCCGGCCAGGATGCGAACCGCCCGCCGCGCGGCGAACCGGAAGTCGAGATCGACGCGCGGTTTACCGCATCGGGCAATGAATTGTTCCGCAAGACGGATTTTGCGCAGATGACGGCGGTCGAGATCGCGGCGGCGAAAAAAGCGCTGGCGGCGCTGGTCCTGCCGATGGACCGCGTCGCGACGCGGCGTTTTCGTGCGTCCCGTCGACCCCGTCGGATCGACCCGCGCGCCACGATGCGCGACGCTATGAAAACCGGTGGCGATCTGATCCTGCCGCGTTTTCGCGAGGCAAGGATGGCCCATCCGCCCCTTGTGGTTCTTGCCGATATATCCGGCTCGATGAGCCAATATACCCGCATCTTCCTGCATTTCCTGCATGTGCTGACGGAAAAGCGGCAGCGTGTCCATGCCTTCCTGTTCGGCACGCAGTTAAGCAACGTGACCCGGCAGATGAAGAACCGGGATCCGGATCAGGCGATCGATGATTGTGTCGGTGCCGTCCGGGATTGGTCCGGCGGCACCCGGATCGGCGAGACGCTGCATGAATTCAATCGGCTCTGGTCGCGCCGCGTGCTGGGGCAGGGCGCCGTCGTGCTTTTGATCACCGACGGTCTCGAGCGCGACGACGTCGGCGATCTGGCACGCGAAATGGACCGTCTGCACCGGTCGTGCCGCCGGCTCGTCTGGCTCAATCCCCTGCTGCGGTTCGAAGGCTTTGAAGCGCGTGCCCGCGGCGTGCGGGCGATGCTGCCGCATGTCGACGAGTTTCGCGCCGTCCACAATCTTCAGGCGATCGGCGATCTGGTGGCCGCGCTGTCGGGAACGGCACGCGGCGAAAGCGATCCGCGCCGGTTCATGGGCCAGGCATGAAATTGATATCGGAAGACACGAATATGGTTCAGGGCCCCTACGAAAACGATCCGCTGATGATGGCGGAACGCTGGATGAGAGATGGCCGCAAGGTTGCGATTGCCACGGTCATCGAAACATGGGGCTCGGCGCCGCGTCCGGTCGGCAGCCATCTGGTGATCGACGCCGAAGGCAATTTCCACGGCTCCGTTTCCGGCGGCTGCGTCGAGGGCGCAGTGATCGGCGAGGCCGCCGATGTGATCGCGCATGGCAAGCCCCTGGTGCTGGAATTCGGGGTCGCGGACGAAACGGCATGGCGCGTCGGCCTGTCCTGCGGCGGGCGCATCCGCATCCATGTCGAGAAACTGGGTGACGCATGAGGGCAACAGATCTTGCCGCGCTGAACGCCGCGCGCCTTGGCCGCAAGGCCGTCCTGTCGGTCACGCCCCTTTCCGGAAACGGCGGTTTCATCCTGCTCGAAGGTCAACCCGCGCCACAGGGTCTTGAAGAATCTGCCGAAAATGCCTTTCGCAGCGGAAAATCCACGCTGGTCGAAGCCGGCGACGAGACGCTGTTTCTGAATGTCTATCTGCCGCCACCCCGCATCGTCATCATCGGCGCCGTGCATATTTCACAGGCGCTGGCGGGCCTTTCGGCCATTGCCGGCTTTGATCTCGTGGTCATAGATCCACGCACGGCGTTTGCCACGCCGGAACGGTTCGCCGGCGTCGATCTCGTTGCCGATTGGCCGGAGGATGTGTTGGCGCTGCGTCCGCTCGATCCTTACTGCGCGCTGGTCGCCGTCACCCATGATCCGAAGATCGACGATTTTCCGTTGAAGGCCGCGCTCGATTGCGGCTGCTTTTATGTCGGCGCGCTGGGCAGCCGAAAGACCCACGCGACGAGGGTGGAGCGGCTGCGTGCCGAGGGCGTAGCGCAGGGCATGATCGACCGCATATCGGCGCCGATCGGCCTTGATATCGGTGCCGCCAATCCACCGGAGATCGCGGTCGCGATCCTTGCCGACATCATCCGCGCCTTCCGCTCGCGCAGCGTCTCGGCGAACGTGGGAAGCACGGCATGAAATTCGGTCCGGTTCCCGTCGAGACCGCAGAGGGCTGTGTGCTCGCACATACGATCAAACTTGCCGACACGCGCCTCTCCAAAGGCCATGTGCTGACGCAAGGCGATATTGTCAGGATCGAGGCGACCGGTCTACGCCAGGTGATCGTCGGCCGGCTGGAGCCGGACGATCTGCTCGAAGATGTGGCCGCGAGCCGGCTTGCAGCCATGATCCGGCCCGGTCATATGCGATCCTCGGAAGCGGCGACGGGGCGTGTCAACCTCTATGCGACGGCGGACGGCGTGTTCGTGCCGGACATAGGCACGGTCGATCGTCTGAACCGGATCGACCCGGCGATCACGATCGCCTGTCTTGCCGATCATATGCCGGTCCGTGCCGGCGATATGGTGGCAACCATCAAAATCATCCCGCTTGCCGTGGCGTCAGCGCCTGTGGAGGAAGCCTGCGCGCTGCTGCAGGCAGCGCCGGCCTTTGCAGTAAAGCCCTTTCTCCCCCAGCGCGCGACGCTTGTCGCCACCATGCTGCCGTCGCTGAAAACCAGCGTCATGGACAAGACCCGGCGAGTTCTGGAGGATCGGCTGCGTCCGTCTGCAAGTGTGCTTCTTGGAGAGATGCGGGTAGAGCATGCCACCGGGGCTATTGCCGAGGCAATCCAAAGGGCCGCAGTCGTCTCGGACCTGATCATTGTTTTTGGCGCCTCGGCGGTTGCCGATCGTGATGACGTGCTGCCCGCGGGGTTGCGGCTTGCAGGCGGCCTGGTCGATTATCTCGGCATGCCGGTCGATCCCGGCAACCTGATCGTCATCGGCCATCTCGGTGATGTTCCGGTCATCGGCGCCCCCGGTTGCGCCCGCAGCCCGAAGGAGAACGGTTTCGATTGGGTTCTGAACCGTATTCTTGTGGGCGAGCGGCCATCGGCGCACGAGATTTCGGGCATGGGTGTCGGTGGATTGCTGATGGAAATTCCGAGCCGGCCATTGCCGCGCGAACGTGTTCACTCGGGGGAAAAGCCGGTGGTGGTGGAAATTGTCGTGCTGGCAGCCGGGCGGGCCAGCCGCATGGGCCTGTCCGGCCATCACAAACTGCTGGCCGAATTCGATGGCCAACCGCTGGTCCGAAAAACCGTGGAAACAGCCATGGGAGCAGCCGAATCGAAAGTCATCGTCGTTACCGGGCACCGGTCATCGGAGATCGCCCATGCGCTCGATGGGCTTGGTATCACGATCGCCGAAAACCCTGACTATGCGGACGGCATGGCTTCCTCTCTGAAAAGAGGCTTGGACGCAGTCGGCCCAGAGACCAGCGGGCTGCTGGTCATGCTCGCGGATATGCCGGTGATTGCGACAGGGGATCTCCGACGGATGATGGCGGCGTTTACTGACGCGAGCGGCGAGGCGGTGGTGCGGGCGAGCCATGGCGGCAAGCGCGGTAACCCGGTCATTCTGCCGCGGGCTACGTTTGCCGCAATTCGCAGTCTTGAGGGCGATGTCGGCGCGCGCCAGGTCATAGAGACCTGCGGGTTACCGATCATCGATATCGACCTTGGGCCGGCGGCCCATCTGGACCTCGACACCCCCGAAGCGGTGCTTGCCGCGGGCGGAATTCTGAAGGGATAATCAGCATGGACAACGATGCCATCGCGGAAATGTTCGAAACACTCGGACCTGTCCGAATCAAGCGGATGTTCGGCGGCAAGGGGATCTATGTCGATGGCCTCATCCTCGCTCTGGAGGTGAACGGCGAAATTCTGCTGAAAGCCGACGCGATCAGCGCCCCTGACTTCGCCGCCGCCGGCAGCCGGCAATGGGCCTATGACGGCAAGGGCAAGCCGGTGCACATGCCCTACTGGTCCGTTCCCGAAGAGGCTTTCGACGATCCGGATGAGATGGCGCGCTGGGTCAGGCTCGCCTATGGAGCGGCGCAGCGGGCACGAAAATAACGCTCAGGCGATCCGGGCCTTTAACGCCACCACGGCATCTTCTGCAAAGCGTGACAGCGGTTGCGGCAGGGAATCGAGGGCATACCAGCCGATTTCGGAAAGTTTGTCGGGCTCGGTCAGTTGCGGTTCGCCGGAAAAATCATCCGTGACATAGATCAGCGACACCCAATGCTGGCGGTCGGCCGCGATGATCTGTTCGCTGACGCAGAGAAACGTGACGGAGCGAATGGAGAGGCCGCTTTCCTCTTCAGCCTCGCGACGCGCACCGTCCCTGGAAAGCTCCAGGTGATCGACCTTGCCGCCAACGATGTTCCAGTGACCGGCTTCCGGCGCCTTCAGCCTGCGGCAAAGCAAAAGCTTGCCGTCCTTTACGACGGCAAGCCCGCATCCCACACCGGGAAAGTCAATGCCTGGAAGTCCCACGCGAAAGCCTGACGGATCAGGCTTTGCCGGCGATCAGCATGAACGCAGGAATATCATCGCCGAAGCCGACCGGCGTCGGACCATCGTCCTGGTCGCGGCGGTAGCGGTTGCGGCGATCGCGATTGTCGTCGTTAGCCGGGTAAGGCGCAGGTACAGAACGGTTGCTGTTGCGGCTGGCGTGCTGCGGTTTCGTTTCTGCCTTGCGTTCTGATTTCACAGGTTCTGCCTTTATGATGACCGGTTCGATCTCTTTTGGAATATCGTCTGTTTTGATGTCCGATTTGTGACCGGACGCTGCAGCGGGACCATGCGCAGCGTGAATGGGCGCAACATGACCGTGCGACGGGCGAGGGCGTTCGCGATCATGCTCGTTGCGGCGTCCGCCACGCTTGCCGTCGCGACCGCCGCGTTCCGGCTTGCCGGAGCTTTCATGGCTTTCCATCGGAGCGGGGAGCGCCGACAGGTCGCCGTTGAGCCATTCGATCTTCTGGTCGATCAGCTTTTCGATGGCATCGGCAAATTTGCTGTCCCGCTTGGAAACCAGCGTGAAGGCGGCACCCGAGCGACCGGCACGGCCGGTGCGGCCGATACGGTGGACATAGTCTTCCGCATGGATCGGCACGTCGAAATTGAAGACGTGGCTGACATCCGGGATGTCGAGGCCGCGCGCGGCGACGTCCGACGCCACCAAGAGCGTGATCGCATTGTCCTTGAAACCAGCGAGCATCTTCGTGCGCGAACTCTGGTCCATGTCGCCATGCAGGGCGCCGACCGAAAAGCCGTGGCGCGAAAGCGAGCGAAAGAGGTCTGCCACGTCGAGCTTGCGGTTGCAGAAGATGATGGCGTTCTTCAGATCGTCCTGCTTCTGGATCAGATCACGCAGGACGGCGCGTTTTTCGTAGTCTTTGCTGTGGGTCGCCACGAACCGCTGTGTCACGGTCGTTGCCGTGGACGAACGCGTCGACACTTCGACACGCTCCGGGTTCTGCAGGAACCGGTCGGCGAGCTTCTGGATTTCCGGCGGCATGGTCGCCGAGAAGAACAGCGTCTGGCGCGTGAACGGGATCAGCTTGGCAATCCGCTCGATGTCCGGGATGAAGCCCATGTCGAGCATGCGGTCGGCCTCGTCGATGACGAGAACCTCGACGCCCGTCATCAGCAGCTTGCCGCGCTCGCAGTGATCGAGCAGGCGACCAGGGGTGCAGATCAGCACATCGGCGCCGCGTTCGATCTTGCGGTCCTGCTCCTCAAAGGAGACGCCGCCGATCAGGAGCGCAACGTTCAGCTTGTGATTCTTGCCGTATTTTTCAAAATTCTCTGCAACTTGTGCTGCGAGTTCGCGCGTCGGCTCGAGAATCAGCGTGCGGGGCATGCGTGCCCGGGCGCGGCCCTTTTCGAGCAGCGTCAGCATCGGCAGAACGAACGAGGCCGTCTTGCCTGTTCCGGTCTGGGCGATGCCCAGAATATCGCGCCGCTGCAGCGCCGGCGGAATGGCACCCGCCTGGATCGGCGTCGGTATGGTGTAGCCCGCATCGGTCACTGCGGAAAGAACTTTTTGGCTCAGGCCAAGATCAGCAAAAGTGGTCAAAGGGAAATCTGTTTCCGTTCCGGTTCAATCGAACTCTGGTGACTCGGCAATCCTTTGACTGCCATCGCTGCGCCTCATAAGCCCAACGATGAACAAAGTCAAGAAAACCGGGCATTTCAGAGGAGGGACGGTAAATGGAAAGGGTGAAGGCCGACTTGGGGCGATCAGTTGATATATTGCGTCAATTTTATCCCGGCGTTGAGAAAACGCATCGGGTCGACGGCCTGGCCATGCAGGCGGACTTCATAATGCAGATGCGGCCCGGTCGAACGACCCGTACTGCCCGATTTTGCGATGGCATCGCCCGTCGAAATCCTGTCGCCGACATTGACGAGAATGTTTGAAAGATGCGCGTAGCGCGTGGTGATGCCATTGCCATGATCGATCTCGATCATGTTGCCATAACCGCCGGTGCGCGCGGCCGTGATCACCGTGCCGGGCCCGGTTGCGTGGATGGTGGTGCCCACCGGCGCGCGAAAGTCGATGCCGGCATGCAGCGCAAGGCGCCCAAGGAACGGATCAAGACGATTGCCGAAACGGCTGGTAATGTCGCTTGCCGGGGAAGGATTGTTGAACGGCAGGCTTTTGGCCTGCGTGCGCGCGCGCTCCAGTCGAACAAGCGCGCTATCCAGCGCCACAAGGGAATTGTCGAAGGCCTCGGTGGTTTCCGGCTCGACGAAGGGGCCACCGATGGCCGTATCGCCGGACGCATGGGGATCCAGCGTCGCGGTCGTGTCCGCGCTGCGTTCGCCCGGCTGAATGCCCGTCTTGGCAAGGATCGTATCGATCGCATCCGCAGTCTCGAAGGCGCCTGTGGTCAGCGTCTGGATCCGAACCACCTGGTCGCGCTCGATGTCCTTCAGCGAATGCGTGACCTTTGAAAACAGCCGGTCGGCGCGATCCGACATTGTCTCCTGCGCACCGACGCCGGAGGTAGCGTCTGGTGCATAGGCGGCGAGCGTCGTTTTCTCTTCGGCCTGCGAACCGCCAAGCCCCATCAGCCGCTCGATCGCCTTGACGCCACCACCGGCATCGGCGCGTTTACCAATGGCCTGCGGGTTGACGGTCGGGATCGGTATTTCACCGCTGGAAAGCCCGGAATCCTCTGCGCGTTCCAGCAACGAACCCAGTTTCCCATGGCGGGACGACAGGGCCATCTGCTGCTCGAGCAGCTTTTCGACCTTTTCCTCCACGACCTGCTGGTCCAGCAATTGCCGACTGGTGACGCGATCGACCTGCGCGCGCAGGGCTGCGATCCGGTCTTCGTATTCATATTGCATGCGCGCCTGGCGGGCCATGGTTCCGCCGATCAGGTCGTCGCGCAGAACGAGATAGGAGGTCGCCGCAAAATAGCCGATGGTGAAGACGCAAAGAAAGCAGACGGCGAGAGCTGCCATCCAGGGCTCGACCGTCATATGCCGGACGCGGTCGCCGCTCGCCAGGATGATGACGTGTTTCTGGGTACGCTTGCCGAAAACCCGGCTTTCAGTTTGAGCAGACACCAAATCACCCCCGAAACCTGCGATTCTCGCCGTCCTTATGGCAGGGGATTAGATACTGTTAAGGTTAATAAAGACTTGCCTGCAAGGCATTCCGTCGTCGGGCTCAGTTGTTCACGGACGCGGTCATGGACCGGTAGAACGATGGCGTCAGACCGGCTTCGGCGCGGGCGATATCGTTGAACGGCGCCTTCAGGGGGCCGCGGAAGTTGGCGCGGACCATTGCCTGAAACGTCTTGGCTGGGTCGCGTTTTTCCCGCGCGCAGAGGAAGCGGAACCATTTGGCTCCAACGGCCACATGACCTTTCTCGTCATGATAGATGACATCCAGCACGGCTGCGCTGTCATGGTCGCCGACCTCGCGCATCCTGGCCTGCAGGGCCGGTGTGACGTCCAGTCCGCGTGCCTCCAGGATGAGCGGCACGACCGCAAGCCGCGTTGTGAGGTCGTTGCGCGTGTCGTGGGCCGCTTGCCACAGCCCGTCATGGGCCGGCAGATCGCCATAGTCGGCGCCCATCTGCCGCAAACGGTCGCGCACCATGCGAAAATGCTTGGCTTCCTCGAACGCCACGCGCATCCATCCGTCGAAGAAGGAACTGGGAACCGGTTCCGTTACGAAACGGGCAACGATATCGAGAGCGAGGTCGACGGCGTTGAGTTCGATATGGGCGATCGCGTGCATCAGGGCAATTCGCCCCCGCTCCGTGGTCAGGGCACGCTTGGCCACCTGGCGGGGCGGAATGAGGGCCGGTCGTTCAGGCCGGCCGGGGCGATCCGGAACGGTGGTGTCGAGTGGGGAGCGCAAGTACAGGGTGCGCTCCGTCCAGCGCCGGGCGGTCTCCTGCGCAAGGGCCGTCTTCAGGTCGAGGTCGTTCGCCCGGATCGCCCGGGCAGCACCATCGCGCAGGCTGCGGATTGCCGGAAGCTCGGTCATCGCTGCCCTGCCGGGTGTTCAGAGAGACTTGACGGCATCGAGAACCTCTTCGGCATGTCCGGGAACCTTGACCTTCTCCCAGACCCTGGCCAGATTTCCGTCCTTGTCGATCAGAACGGTCGTGCGTTCGACGCCCATGTATTTTCGGCCATACATGCTCTTTTCCACCCAGACGCCATAGGCGGACAGCGTGGCCTTTTCCTCGTCCGAGGCCAGGATCACGGAAAGCGAATGTTTTTTTGCGAACTTATCGTGGCTCTTCACCGAATCGGGCGACAAACCAATGATAACGGCTCCCGCCGCCTCGAAGTCGCCGGATAGAGCCGTGAAGGCAATCGATTCCGCCGTGCATCCGCTGGTGTCGTCTTTCGGATAGAAGAACAACACCACAGCCTTTCCCCTGAACGCCGCAAGCGAGACGGTTCCGCCCCCGTCACGGGGCAGCGTGAAATCCGGGGCGGGTGCTCCAATGGTCAGTTCGGTCACGAAAATTCCTTTCTTGGACAGGATGGCAGCAAGCCTGCGATGGCGGCGCCAGAAAGCGTGATGTTTACGCTGCGGGATGCGTTTCGGATCTCGACAGCGTTTTGACAGGGATGGGATGGAAGCACCAGAGTTCGATTGCCCTGTCCGCGCTGTTTGACTACTGTTTCCCATGGATTGTCGCCGTCGTTTGACGTCGTTTCGACCTGTCGGCCTTGGCGTAACGGCGGACAATCTCGGTTTCCGGCGATCGTCCAGGTGGCGATTTGCGACAGAATGCAGGTTTCGGGCATGGCGAAACAGGCAGGATGCACTATGTCCGGATTTGATTTTGCAGGAGGCTCACCCGCTCGATGAACGAAATACCCAGCGAAAAGGTCAGTTTTCGCAAGCAAGACATTGTTGCTCTTCATTCGCTGCCTTCCGCCCAGGCGCATGATCCCTGCATCCTGCATGCGCCGTCGCCTCGCGGCCGCATCTGGCGTTTGTGCAGGAGCATGATCTATCTTGCCGCGATTACGGCTGTTCTTTTTGCCGGCCTGCTGGCAACGATCGAAAGCGGTGTGCTCGATGCGCCGTTGAACGCCCGTGCACAAAAAGCGCTGAATACCGCGCTTGGCGACGCCTATCACGCCGAAGTCGAAAGCACGGTGTTGCGGCTGACGATGAACGGATCGCTTGCGCTGAAGGCGCAGAACGTCACTCTGGTCGAGAATCTCTCCGGCAAGCGGCTGGTCACGACGCAGTCCGTGTCGATCGAACTCGACGCGCTGGCCTTGCTGGGTGGCCGTATCGCCGTGTCCCGGCTTGAAGCGGACGGCGCCATGCTGGATCCGACGCTTTTGCCCCAGGGCCGGCCAATCGACCTGACGGCCCTGCGCGTCGCCAGGATTGGCGAGGGGCTCGAAGGCGTATTCGCGCAGATCGACCGCATCTCGCAGTTGATCGCACGGAGCAATACACAGGTCGTGCGACTGTCCGATCTCAAGCTTTCCTTTGCAGGACCGCGCAAAAGCATCATTCCCGTTGTGGTGGAAAGGCTGGACTTCAACCGGTCGATCGATGGCGCTATGCAGATTTCCGGTCTGATCCAGATTGCCGGCGGAGCAAGCGCGCTGAAGCTGGAAGCGGCAAGCAAGGATGGCCGGATTGTCAGCCTCTCCGGCAGCACGACGGGGATACCGCTAACCCCGTTCCTCTATCGCCCGCAAACAGGACAGGAGCTGGCCTTCGGGATCGTTTCCGGTGCCGATCTCACGATCGATGCTGTCCGCGCCGAGGACGGCAAGACACCCGCCCTGCAGGTCAAGGCGCAGACGGGAGAAGGCGTGTTCCATGCCGGCGGCTTTACCTCCGACCTGAAGACGTCCCAGATTGCGCTCGCCTATGATTTCGAACGGCGATCGATCGAAATTCTTCCTTCAGCCGTCAATTTCGGCCGTTCCTCCTTTCCGTTTACCGGTGCCGTCAGCGACATCGACGCATCCGGCGAAGCTGCTTCCGGCGGTTTTATGCTGGATCTGCTGCTGCAATCGGCCAGTGCCGCACCGGTCGATGTCGGCGACCGACCGCTGATGTTCGACGCCAAGGCGCACGGGCGGTTCCTCACGGGCAGTCATGAATTGCTGTTCGACGAACTGACGGTCTCCAGTGCATTGGGCTCGCTTGCCGGTTCGCTGTCGATGACATTCGGCGAAACGTCGCCGCAGATCAGCTTTGCCGCGCTCACCGACCGCGTGCAGTCCGCCGCAGTCAAGCAACTCTGGCCCTGGTGGATCGGCAAGACGGCGCGCCGCTGGGTTATCGCGAACATCTACGGTGGCACGGCGCGGAATGCCAAGCTTGAAGTTTTCCTTCCCAAGGGCCGGATCAGCAACACAGTGGGCCCGCTGCAGCTCAACGAGCGCGAACTGAATGTCAGCTTCGATATCGAGGACGCCCGCGTCAACCTTGCCGGGGATATCCCGCCTCTGCGCGACGCCTCGGGTCGGTTCTCGCTCAAGGGCAAGGCCATGGATGTCGAGATCAAGGGCGGGACGGCCTACTTTCCGTCCGGCCGGTCCGTCGGCCTGAGCGGCGGCAATTTCCAGATCCCGGATGTCCATGAAAAACCGCTGATGGCGGAAATGAAGATCGAGGTGGCGGGGGAAGCCGACGCCATTGCCGAACTGGTCAGCTACCGGCCGATCCGCGCCCTGCAGCGCACATCGTTCAAGGCAGAGGATTTTTCCGGCCCGATGACGGCGCAGGTCGGCGCCCGCTTCGGTCTCGTCATGGCCCAGAATCCGCCGCCGCCGCAATGGCAGACGGAGATGGTCCTGAATGGCGTCACCTTGAACAAGCAGATCGCAGGCCGTGACATTTCGGATATCGAAGGCACGCTGCGGGTTGATCAAAACCAGGCGGTGCTCGATTCGAAAGCCGCGATCGACGGCATGCCCATGGAACTTTCCGTGGTCGAACCGGTCGGTGCGGCCAGCAGCGTCAAGCGGAAACGCGAAATATCCGGAACGCTGAACAGCGATGCCGTGCGAAAGATGGCGCCTTCGCTGGCGGGCATCGTCGAGGGGCCGGTCGGGGTTCAAGTCGCGATCGACGAAACGGACAAGCAGACTGTGTCCCTCGATCTCGATCGTGCGTCCATTTCCTTTCCCTGGGTCGGATGGTCGAAAGGTCCGGGTATCGGGGCCACGGCGAAATTTTCCGTGGAAACACAGGATGGGACGACGACAATCGACGATTTTTCACTGTCCGGTGATGGCTTCGGTGCGCGCGGCGAGATGCAGATCGACAAGGCAGGGCTGAATACGGCGCGCTTCACGTCAGTGCGCCTTGCAGCAGGCGACAATTATTCCGTCAACGTTGCCCGGCAGAAGGGCGGCTACAGCATGTCCGTACAGGGTGCTTCTGCCGATGTCAGGCCGGTGCTGGAGCAATTGCGCCGGCCCACGGACAGCACGAAGAATTCGGGAGAGGGCAAGAGCGTTGCGATTGAGGCGCATCTTGACCAGGTCCAGGGATTTCACAACGAAACCCTGTCGAACGTCAATTTCACCTACAAGGTCAGGGGCCGCGATATCAACGGGCTGGACCTGTCGGCGATCACCGATAGTGGCCAGGCCGTGGTGGCCAAGCTTGTCACGGGTGACCCCGACAACACGCTGGAGCTGACCAGCGGCGATGCGGCGTCGCTGGCACGGTTTGCGGATATCTACAGCAACATGCGCGGCGGACTTCTCAATCTGAAACTGCGTGACCGGGGCGCCGGATCCTGGCGGGGCTCCATCGACATCCGCAAGTTCACGCTGGTCGACGAGGACCGGTTGAAATCGATGGTTTCAACGCCGGCCGATGCCAGCGGACGCAGTCTCAACCAGGCCGTCAAGCGCGACATCGACGTCAGCACCGCGCGCTTCGAACGCGGTTTTGCTGAACTCCTGCTCGATCCGGGGTCTGTTCGTGTCGATCGCGGCGTCGTGCGCGGCACCGATATCGGTGCGACCTTCCAGGGGACCATCCATGATGCCAGGGGCAATATGGACATGACGGGCACATTCATGCCTGCCTATGGCCTGAACCGACTGTTCGGCGAACTGCCGCTGATCGGGGCGATCCTCGGAAATGGTCGCGACCGGGGCCTGCTCGGCATCACGTTCAAGCTGGACGGCCCCTACAAGAAGCCGCGGCTGACGATCAATCCGCTATCGATCATCGCGCCGGGTGTCTTCCGCAGCATCTTCGAGTTCCAGTGAGGCCAGACGGCATTCGTCGGTGACTGAACAGGAACCGCGAAAGACCTGGTCGATCTCCCCTGAAGGCCGTCACGCAAGCCTGCGATTGATGTTCGTCGTAGCCGTGCAGACGCCGCAAGTCCGCACAATCGTGGGCTTCTCCTTGAGGGAGACAAAACCGTCCGCGAAAATCCGATCATTCTGCGATTCAGTTGCACTTGCAAAAATATCAGGCCCGGGTATAGATGCAGTTGCAACTCATTCGCAACAAGGAGATCGCCGGAATGCCTTTTCGCTTTATGCAGCACATGTTCATTGGTATGGTTGGCGCGCTGGCGCTTTGCCTCAGCGAAGGGACGGCACTCGCGCAGGAAAAATTCAAGGTCGCGACAACCTTCACCATCATCGCCGACATGGCGAGAAACGTGGCGGGCGATGCAGCCATCGTCGAATCGATCACCAAGCCGGGCGCTGAAATCCACAATTATTCGCCAACCCCCGGGGATATCCAGCGGGCACAGGGTGCTCAGCTCGTCCTCTGGAACGGCCTCAACCTCGAACTCTGGTTTGAAAAATTTTTCCAGAACCTGCATGATGTTCCGAGTGTCGTCGTATCGGCGGGGATCGAGCCGATGGGTATCGTCGAGGGGCCTTATGAGGGCAAACCCAATCCCCATGCCTGGATGTCCCCGGACAATGCACTGATCTACGTGGACAATATCCGCGACGCCCTGGTCAAATACGACCCGGTGAACGCAAAAACCTATGCAGCCAATGCAAGCGCCTACAAGGAAAGGATCAAGGCGACCATCGCGCCGATCCGTCAGAAGCTCGAGGCGATCCCGGAAAACAAGCGCTGGCTCGTATCGAGCGAGGGGGCTTTCACCTATCTGGCCCGCGATTTTGGTCTGAGGGAACTCTATCTCTGGCCGATCAATGCCGACCAGCAGGGGACACCGCAGCAGGTGCGCAAGGTAATCGACGGCGTCCGCGCCAACAAGATCGCCGCGGTGTTCAGCGAGAGCACGATTTCCGACAAGCCCGCCCGCCAGGTGGCGCGCGAAACCGGGGCGCTCTACGGCGGCGTGCTCTATGTCGATTCGCTGAGCGAAGCCGACGGCCCGGTCCCGACCTATCTCGATCTGCTGCGCGTGACGTCGGAAACCGTGGAAAAGGGTCTGGCACAGGGAGCGTCGCAATGAATGCCAACGTCACCGGTCTGGCGGCCCCCGTCTCTGCTGTCGCGGAGGGCAATCCCGGGCTGGTCGTCCGCGACGCGTCCGTCACCTACCGCAATGGGCATACTGCCTTGCGGGATGTCAGCTTCGAAATTCCAACCGGCACGATCACGGCGCTGGTCGGTGTGAACGGATCCGGCAAATCGACGCTGTTCAAGGCGATCATGGGCTTCGTCCGCCTCGCCAGGGGCGACATCAGCATCCTCGGGTTGCCGGTCGAGCAGGCACTCAAGAAGAACCTCGTGGCCTATGTGCCGCAGAGCGAGGACGTGGACTGGAATTTCCCCGTGCTGGTCGAGGACGTGGTCATGATGGGTCGCTATGGCCATATGGGCATGATGCGTTTCGCCAAGGCTGCGGACCGTGAGGCGGTTTCCATCGCGCTTGAGCGTGTGGGCATGAGCGATTACCGCAAGCGCCAGATCGGAGAGCTTTCCGGCGGCCAGAAGAAGCGTGTTTTCCTGGCGCGTGCCCTTGCCCAGGATGGGCGGATGATTTTGCTCGACGAACCGTTCACCGGCGTCGACGTTAAGACGGAAGACGCCATCGTGGTCCTGCTTCAGTCATTGCGGGACGAGGGGCGCGTCATGCTGGTGTCCACACACAATCTCGGCAGCGTGCCCGAGTTCTGCGATCGTACCGTGCTGATCAAGGGCACCGTTCTGGCCTATGGGCCGACGCGGGAAACGTTTACGCAGGCAAACCTTGAAAAGACCTTTGGCGGCGTCCTTCGACATTTCGTTCTCAACGGTCCAAATGCCGACGCCCATCGGCCGACCGGGTTCCTGACTGATGACGAGCGTCCTCTTGTACTTTACCAGGACGATCTGGACCAAGCCTATCCGGCCGGCAGCAGCAGCGGGCGCGACTGATGGCGCTGCTCCTCGAACCCTTCACCTATAACTACATGGTCAACGCCATGTGGGTCTGCGCGCTCGTCGGCGGTGTTTGCGCCTTTCTATCCTGCTACCTGATGCTCAAGGGCTGGTCGCTGATCGGCGATGCGCTTTCGCATGCCATCGTTCCGGGCGTGGCGGGCGCCTATATGATCGGCCTGCCGTTTTCGATCGGTGCGTTCTTCTCCGGTGGTCTTGCCGCAGCCGCCATGCTTTTCCTCAACCAGCGCACCAAGCTGAAGGAGGATGCCATCATCGGCCTGATCTTCTCTTCCTTCTTCGGCCTTGGTCTGTTCATGGCTTCGCTGTCGCCGATGTCCGTCAACATCCAGACCATCGTGCTCGGCAATGTCCTTGCGATTACACCGGAGGACACGCTGCAGCTCGCTGCGATCGGGATCGTCTCGCTGGCGGTGCTTTTGGTCAAATGGAAGGATTTGATGGTCGTCTTTTTCGATGAAACCCATGCCCGTTCGATCGGCCTCAATCCGACCGCCCTGAAGATCATGTTTTTCACGCTACTTTCCGCCTCGACCGTCGCAGCCCTGCAGACGGTCGGCGCCTTTCTGGTGATCTGCATGGTGGTGACGCCGGGAGCGACTGCCTATCTGCTGACCGACCGCTTCCCGCGGCTTTTGATCATTGCGGTGGCTATCGGCGCGATCAGCAGCTTCGTTGGCGCCTATGCCAGCTATTTTCTCGACGGAGCGACCGGCGGCATCATCGTCTGCCTGCAGACACTGGTTTTCCTGGCGGCCTTCTTCTTTGCCCCGAAACACGGCATGCTGGCGGCCCGTCGCAGGGCACGCCGCACACTGGAGGCTGCCCCATGAGCATGCTCGAAACATTGCTGACACCTTTCCAGTTCGAATTCATGGTCAATGCGCTGGTCATTTCCGTGCTCGTCGCCGTGCCGGCCGCCCTGCTGTCCTGCTTTCTGGTGCTCAAGGGCTGGTCACTGATGGGGGATGCAATCTCGCATGCGGTCCTGCCGGGGATCGTGATCGCCTATATCGTCGGCATTCCGCTGGCGGTCGGTGCATTTGCCGCGGGCATGACCTGCGCGGTGACGACCGGCTTCCTGAAGGACAACAGCCGCATCAAGCAGGATACGGTGATGGGCATCGTTTTCTCGGGAATGTTCGGCTTCGGGCTGGTGCTCTACGTCAAGATCCAGTCCGACGTGCATCTCGACCACATCCTGTTCGGCGACATGCTCGGCGTCGGCTGGCGCGATATTGCCGAGACGGGGCTGATTGCAGCGCTGGTCAGCGGCATCATCATTGTCAAATGGCGGGATTTTCTGCTGCATGCCTTCGATCCGGCGCAGGCGCGGGCTATCGGCCTGCCGGTGCGGCTGCTGCATTACGGTTTGCTGTGCCTGATATCGCTGACCATCGTCGGGGCGCTGAAAGCTGTCGGGCTGATCCTGTCCATTGCCGTGCTGATCGCGCCCGGTGCCATCGCCTTCCTGCTTGCCCGGACGTTCCAGGGCATGCTCGTCGTCTCCGTGCTGATCGCGACCGGCGCCGCGTTCCTCGGGGTCTACCTTTCCTTCTTCATCGACAGCGCACCGGCGCCGACCATCGTCCTTTTGATGACCGCGGCGTTTATCATCGCCTTCGTCATATCGATCAGAAAGACGGCGCGAAGCGAAGCGGGTGCAGGGGAATCAACGGCTGGATGACGCGCAATATCAGGACTTGGTCGAGCGGCGGAAGCCTTTGCCGTTCAGCGGCTTGACATAGATTTCCAGCTTGTGGCTGACGATCGAGAAGCCGTGCTTGCGGGCGATCTCTTCCTGGAGGCGCTCGATCTCGTCCGATCGAAATTCGGTGACTTCGCCGGTGTCGATATTGATGAGGTGGTCGTGATGTTCCTGGGCCGCAGGTTCATAGCGGGCACGCCCGTCGCCAAACGTATGCCGCTCGAGAATGCCTTTGTCCTGGAGAAGCTTGACCGTTCTGTAGACCGTGGCGATCGATATGCGAGGATCGACAGTGCTGACGCGCCGGTGCAGCTCGACCGCATCCGGATGATCGGTGGCGCTCGAGAGCACCTTCATGATCACTTGCCGCTGCCCCGTCATGCGGAGCCCTTTTTCTTTGCAAAGGTTTGCGATTTGTTCGCTGGACTGCATGGACATGGTGCTCAGGCTTTTCAGATGATCCGGTCTGCTTGATACAAGCCGGCTTCGACTTTCGATCTACCGCAGTTGCGTGCGAATTACAAAATCCGTCACGCAGCCTCGATTATACTCACACAGCTGCGTCGCGCGACGCGGTTGCGTAAAACGCTGCTCTCAGGCTGGCCGCACGAGGATGTGCTTCTTCTTGCCCAGCGACAGCTTGATGACGCCGTCGCCGGTGACCTCGCCCGAGCCGATGATCGCGCGGTCGTCGCTCATCGCGGTATCGTTCACGCGCACCGCCCCGTCCTTCATGAACTGCCGGACCTTGCCGTTGGATTCGGCAAGGCCTGCGCGAACGAACAGTGCGAGAATCCCGATGCCAGCTTCGAGCTCCGCAGAAGGAACATCGATCGACGGCAGGTTGTCGGCAAGCGCGCCTTCCTCGAATGTTTTGCGCGCTGTTTCAGCGGCCTGCTCGGCTGCTGCCCGACCATGCAGCATCGCGGTGATTTCCGTCGCGAGGATTTTCTTCACCTCGTTGATCTCCGCGCCGCCCAGCAGCGAAAGCCGGGCGATCTCGTCCATCGGCAGGGTCGTATAGAGTTTCAGGAAGCGTGAGACGTCGGCATCCTCGGTGTTGCGCCAGTATTGCCAGAAATCATAAGGACCGAGCATGTCCGGGTTCAGCCATACAGCACCGTTCATCGATTTGCCCATCTTGGCGCCCGACGAGGTGGTCAAAAGCGGCGAGGTCAAGGCATAGAGTTGCGGCGTGCCCATGCGGTGGCCAAGATCGATGCCGTTGATGATGTTGCCCCACTGATCCGAACCGCCCATCTGAAGCCGGCAGCCGGTGCGCTTGCTCAGTTCGACGAAGTCATAGGCCTGCAGGATCATGTAGTTGAATTCGAGGAACGACAGCGATTGCTCGCGGTCAAGCCGTGTCTTGACGCTGTCGAAGGCGAGCATCCGGTTGACCGAGAAGTGCCGGCCGACATCGCGCAGGAATTCGAGGTAGTTAATCCCGAGCAGCCAGTCGGCATTGTTGATCATCAGGGCATCCTTGGGGCCTTCGCCATAGGACAGGTAGTTGGAAAACACCGTCTTGATGCTGGCGATGTTGGAGGCGATCGTGTCCGGCGTCATCAGCTGGCGGGCTTCGTCCTTGAAGGAGGGATCGCCGACCATGCCGGTGCCGCCGCCCATCAGCGAGATCGGCCGATGACCGGTCTTCTGCAGCCAGTGCAGCATCATGATCTGGATCAGGCCACCGGCATGCAGGCTGGGCGCCGTCGGATCGAAGCCGATGTAGGCTGTCACGGTTTCCTTGGCAAACAGCGCATCCAGGCCCGCATCGTCGGATGTCTGGTGAATGAAGCCGCGCTCTTTCAGCGTGTGCAGGAAATCGGACTTGAACTCGGACATGATCTGTCTCTTTCGTCTGGCTGTTTTCCGGTGGACGGAGTGTTTAGCGCTTGTTGGATATTGGCGCGGCGTTTAGCACTGTTTTCGCCAAAATACATCTGTTTGCAGCGTGTTTGTTGCGGAAGGAAAGACGCTTTCATGGCGGAAATCAAGACGGCGATCGGCCTGATGAGCGGCACCAGCATGGATGGCATCGATGTGGCCCTGCTGCGCACCGACGGACGCGACCATGTGGAGCAAGGCCCCTCGATGGGAATCGCCTATGATCCGGCCTTTCGAAGCCGCCTGAAACAGTCGATCGAAGATGCCAAGGGCATCAGGACGCGCTTGCAGAGGCCGGGAAATCTGGCAGATGTCGAGCAGGAACTGACGTTACGGCATGCGGAAGCCATCGGCCTGTTTCTGAAACAGAACAATATCATGCCCGGAGATGTCGATGTTGTCGGATTCCACGGACAGACGGTTTTGCACCGGCCGGACGATGCCCTGACCGTCCAGATTGGCGACGGTGGACTGCTGGCGCGGAAAACGGGAATCGCCGTCGTCTGCGACATGCGCGCCAACGACATGGCGCATGGCGGACAAGGTGCGCCGCTCATTCCGGTCTACCATGCGGCGCTGGCTGCAATGCTATCGGCCACCGCTGATATTCGCCGCCCGGTGACTTTCGTCAATATCGGCGGCATTTCCAATCTGACATTCATCGGCACGGACGGCGCGATCGTTGCCTATGACAGCGGACCGGGCAATGCGCTGATCGACCAGTGGGTAGAGGCGCATGCGGGCATTCCCTATGATCAGGGCGGCATGATCGCCAGCGAGGGCGGCGTGCTTGCCGGCCTCAGCGATCACTATCTCTCGAACCCGTTTTTCACGGCCAAGAAACGCCGTTCCCTCGACCGAAACGACTTCCTGCCGCCGGATGGCAGCGAAGCAAGCCTAGCGGACGGCGCTCGCACGCTGGCTTATGTCACCGCCGCCGCCATATTGAAATCGGCCGGCCATCTGCCGGAGATGCCGAAAACCTACATCATATGTGGCGGCGGGCGCCTGAACAGGATCATCATGGCGGATTTGTCGGCTTTGGCTTCCGAGCGGGACGCCGTCGCAATCCCGGCTGAAGCCGTCGGCCTGAACGGCGACACGCTGGAGGCGGAGGCCTGGGCCTATCTGGCCGTGCGTTCGCTCGCCGGCCTGCCGCTGACCTTTCCGGAAACGACAGGCGTTCGCCAGGCTGTCAGCGGTGGTGTCCTTGCCGTACCCACCCAGGAGTAACCGTGCAACTCGTCCTTGCCCGGTTAACGGTTCCTTTGCAGCCCTGCCTGTAGACTTGCTGCCGTTCAGGATTTCGGTGTTTCCGTCGGGCAGGGGGCTGCCTGATCGAGTGTTCCGGCCGGAACGGGGAGGTCCGCACGCAGCGGGCCTGGAACAGGTTTACCGATGAGTGGCGCGCTTTTTCTTCTGACAGTCAATTTTCTCATTGCGCAGCTATTCTGCGTGTTTTTCCTCGTGATTTCGAAACGCAGCCGGATTCCCGAAGCAGGACGCTGGTTTGCCCTGTCCTTTGCCGTAGCCTCCCTGTCTGCCCTCTGCGAGCTTGCTATCCGCTTTGCCGATTTCGACAGGCTCGCCAGCTTCGGAGCGTTTTCCAGCGTGCTGGCGGCGCTGTTCATGATCCGCCTCGGCATCGGTCGCCTCTATTCCACCCCGGTCAATATCGTGCTGGCCGGCTGGTTCTTTGCGGTATCGCTTGCGGTCAACCTGATGATCTTCGACCTGCCGCGCAGCACGCTGACGCACGCGTTCGGATATCAGCTTCCCTTCTTCGTCGCGGCCATCTCCAGCGCGCTGACGGTCTATCGCTCGGGTCGCCGTGAGAAGGCGGACCTGCTTTTGATGGGCCTTCTCGTTGCGACGGCCCTGCAGTTTCTTTTCAAGGTCTATTTCATCGTCACGTTCGGCGCCGGTCCGGACGCCCAGTCCTATCTGGCCAGCGCCTATGCCCTGATCTCCCAGAGCCTCAGCGCCGTGCTGGTCGTGTCGATCGGCCTGACGCTGCTTGCGGTTCTAGTGGTCGAGATCATGGACGACGCCAAGGCGAGATCGGAGACGGATCTTCTGTCCGCGCTCTACAACCGGCGCGGTTTTAATGAGCGCGTCGGTAGGGTTGTCGCCCGTCCGGTTGCAGCGTATCCCCATTGCGTCGTCGTCTGCGACATCGATCACTTCAAGATCGTGAACGATACCTATGGTCACCAGGTCGGCGATCAGGTCATTGCCGCATTCGGCGCCATGCTCAACGAGCGCGCTCCACCGGAGGCGATCTGCGCCCGTCTGGGGGGCGAGGAGTTCGCAATCTTCCTGCCGAGCGCCAGCGAAACCGTCGGCTATCTCTTTGCGCAGGGGGTGCGCAACGCATTCTCCAGCCTGCATATATCCGGCATTCCCGAAAACGAACCCCTGACCGCGAGTTTCGGCGTCTGCGAACTCACCGGTGCGCAGGATCTGATCGCCGATATCATGCAGCGAGCCGACGCCGCGCTGTACAGCGCCAAGAAAGACGGACGAAACCGGGTCAATCGCGCAAGCACCGCCGAGCCGCTCTGGACGGAACAACAGGCACAGGCGTAAGCCCGATAGCAAAAGGCCGGATCGCTCCGGCCTTTTTCGCGTCGCAATGGGTCGTTTCAGCGGATCCGCTTGGCAGCCGGTTCCGGTGTCAGCTCGCCGGCAAGGCGGCGGTCGAGGTAGTCCTCGCATTCGGCCATCAGCGTATCCACCTGGCCGTTGAAGAAGTGGTTGGCACCGGGCACCGTCTTGTGGGTGATCAGGATGCCCTTCTGCGCCTTCAGCTTGTCGACGAGGCCGTTGACGTCCTTTTCCGGCGCCACCTTGTCGAGATCGCCATTGATGATCAGGCCGGAGGACGGGCAGGGTGCAAGGAAGGAGAAGTCATAGGTGTTCGGCTGCGGCGCGATCGACATGAAACCTTCGATTTCCGGGCGGCGCATCAGAAGCTGCATGCCGATCCAGGCTCCGAAGGAGTAACCGGCGACCCAGCAGCTTTTCGAATCGGGATGCAGGCTCTGCACCCAGTCGAGCGCCGAAGCCGCATCCGACAATTCGCCGGCGCCGTGGTCGAATTCCCCCTGGCTGCGGCCGATCGAACGGAAGTTGAAACGCAGCGTGGTAAAGCCACGCTTCTGGAACATGTAGAACAGCTGATAGACGATCTGGTTGTTCATCGTGCCGCCGAACTGCGGATGCGGATGCAGAATGATCGCAATCGGCGCGCTTTTCTGCTTGGAAGGCTGGTAGCGGCCTTCGAGACGACCGGCGGGTCCGTTGAAAATGATTTCGGGCATTGGCTCTCCGGGCATGTTTTCGATGCTAAATGCAATTCCGGCTGATGATCTGTCTTGACGAAAGCAGTCAGCTTTTTTAAAACGCAGTTTAGAACCGTTCAAAACTTTGACACGGGCTTTCCGTGGCGAGTGTCGTCTCTTACGGCAAGCAGACTAAAAAATTCAAGGAAAATGCGCCGGCTGCAAACCTTTCCATCAAGGCCGGCTTGTTTGGTGCAAGAACGTCATGGTCGCATCGCGCATCTATATGGACTGGAACGCCACAGCGCCGCTGCATGATGCAGCGCGCATGGCAGTCCTGTCGGCGCTCGATCTGACCGGCAACGCGTCGTCCGTGCATGCCGAAGGCCGCAAGGCACGGACGCTAATCGAAAACGCCCGCCGGGAGGTTGCGCATCTTTGCGGGGTGTCCGCCTCCAGCGTGACCTTTACAAGCGGCGCGACGGAAGCGGCCAATGCGGTGCTGACGCCGAATTTCCGCATGGGCCGCACGCCACTGTCCATCGGTCATCTCTATGTTTCGGCGATCGAACACCCGGCCATTCGCGAGGGCGGTCGTTTCGACAAGGCCCAGGTGAGCGAAATTGCCGTGACGCCGCAAGGCACGATCAATCTTGTCGCACTTGAAGCGGCCCTTGCCGCGCACGACCGCACGATGGGCCTGCCGATGGTCGCCGTGATGCTGGCCAACAACGAGACGGGGATTGTCCAGCCGATTGCTGCTGTCGCCCCCCTCGTCAAGGCAGCCGGTGGCCTTCTGGTCGTCGATGCCGTGCAGGCGGTCGGGCGTATGCCGATTTCGATCGAAGAGCTTGGTGCGGATTTCCTCATCTTATCGTCGCACAAGATCGGCGGCCCAAAAGGGGCAGGCGCGCTCGTGGCGCGCGGCGAGGTGATGATGCCGGCAGCCCTTATGCGTGGTGGCGGTCAGGAAAAAGGACACCGCTCGGGCACGGAAAACATCGCGTCCATCGCCGGTTTCGGTGCGGCGGCGCGGATTGCTGCCGACGGTATCGAAGCGCGGGTGGACGCGCTGTCCAGCCGGCGCGACCGGTTGGAGAGCGTCATGCTTGCAGCCGCACCCGACGTGCTGATACACGGCCGCGATGTCGACCGTCTTTGCAACACCAGTTTCTTCAGTCTGCCGGGCCTGAAGGCGGAAACGGGGCAGATCGCCTTCGACCTGGAGGGAATCGCTTTGTCTGCAGGCTCGGCCTGCTCGTCCGGCAAGGTCGGCCAGAGCTATGTGCTGTCGGCAATGGGCTTTGATCCGCAACTGGGCGCGCTGCGGCTTTCGATCGGCACTTCGACGACGGATGCCGAGATTGATCGCTGCGCGGAGATATTTGCGCGAATCGCATCGCGGCGCAGGCTTTCGGGGGCTGCGGCGTAAGCCAACAAGAAACTGCGGAAATCTTGGTTTCCGTTCGGCCAACGGGGTGAAAATCGCCCTCTAGCCACTTACATAGCCGATACAACGAACATTGTATCGTATTGACAAGCTGCCGGACCTTGTATCCGGCTTGATTGGAGAACGACATGGCTGCTGTGCAGGAAACAATCGATCAGGTCGCCCTGATCGATGTCGACCAGTACAAATACGGGTTTGAGACGACGATCGAAATGGACAAGGCGCCCAAAGGCCTGTCCGAGGAGATCATCCGATTCATTTCGGCAAAGAAGCAGGAACCGGACTGGATGCTGGAATGGCGTCTCGACGCTTACCAGCGCTGGCTGACGATGGTGGAGCCCGACTGGGCCCGCGTCAATTATCCGAAGATCGACTTCAACGACATCTATTTCTATGCAGCACCGAAGAGCACGCCCGGCCCGACCTCCATCGACGACGTCGATCCGGAACTGCTCAAGGTCTACGAGAAACTTGGCATCCCCTTGCGCGAGCAGGAAATCCTGGCCGGCGTGAAGACGTCGAAGATCGCCGTCGATGCCGTGTTCGATTCGGTCTCGGTGGTCACGACCTTCAAGGAAGAGCTGAAAAAGGCCGGCGTGATCTTCATGTCGATCTCGGAGGCCGTGCGCGAACATCCCGATCTGGTGCGGAAATATCTCGGCTCGGTCGTTCCGCCGACGGACAATTATTACGCGACGCTGAACTGCGCGGTCTTCACCGACGGTTCCTTCGTCTACATCCCGAAAGGCGTTCGCTGCCCGATGGAGCTGTCGACCTATTTCCGCATCAACGAAAAGGGCACCGGCCAGTTCGAGCGCACGCTGATCATCGCGGAAGAGGGCGCCTATGTGTCCTATCTCGAAGGCTGCACGGCGCCGCAGCGCGACGAAAACCAGCTGCATGCGGCCGTCGTCGAACTGGTTGCGATGGATGATGCCGAAATCAAGTATTCCACCGTCCAGAACTGGTATCCAGGCGACAAGAACGGCAAGGGCGGCATCTACAACTTCGTCACCAAGCGCGGCGATTGCCGCGGCAACCGCTCGAAGATCTCGTGGACACAGGTCGAGACCGGCTCGGCGATCACCTGGAAATACCCGTCCTGCATCCTGCGCGGCGACGATTCACGCGGCGAGTTCTACTCGATCGCGGTCTCGAACGGCTACCAGCAGATCGACAGTGGCACGAAGATGATTCACCTCGGCAAGAACACGTCGAGCCGCATCGTCTCGAAGGGTATTGCCGCCGGCTTCAGCCAGAACACCTATCGCGGCCAGGTCTCGACCCACCGCAAGGCATCGAACGCCCGCAACTTCACCCAGTGCGATAGTCTGCTGATCGGCGACAAGTGCGGCGCCCACACCGTGCCCTACATCGAGGCGAAGAATTCGACGGCGCAGTTCGAGCATGAAGCAACGACCTCGAAGATCTCCGAGGACCAGCTGTTCTACTGCCTGCAGCGCGGCATCCCGACCGAAGCGGCGATCGCCCTGATCGTCAACGGCTTCGTCAAGGAAGTCATCCAGGAACTGCCGATGGAGTTTGCGGTCGAAGCGCAGAAGCTGATCGGGATCTCGCTGGAAGGCTCGGTTGGGTAAATGGACAAGGCGGTCGGGGATGAAATTCTTGAGCGCCTGAAGACGCAGCGTACCGAAATTCTATCGAAAATCGGTACGAGGCGACGTGTAGAAAAGCCGACATATGGAGAAGAACTCGACAGACCTGAAATGCGGGAGCAGCCGTATGTTTTCACTCAGGATCGTTTGAAACCCTACGACTCCCTGTTTATGGGAGCTTCGGATTTGGTCAACGGGATTGCTGCCCTGGGTCTAACGCTTCTTGTTTTGTTGGCGGGATTATTTGTCTGGTGTTTCAAGCGCTTGAATAAGGGAAACCAAGTCTGTCAATGAGCGCTCTACATGAGACATCGAATGAAGTGCGTCCGTCAGCGAAGGCCGGATTTGACCGCTATTTGAGTGGATTAGGCGGCGATCCCGCGAGAGTTACCACGGACGATGATCGCGATGTAATGCGGAAGAGGGCCGTAAGTCGGGTCGGCGTTTTTGGTTTGTCGATTGGACTTTGGGCTGCACTGCTTCCAATCGGAATGTTGGCTGCAATTGTTGGTGGTGCCTCTCACATGCCGGCGCTACTGCAATTTGGCAAGGCAATGATGCTGGTCGTCATTATCCCGTTTGTCGTTTTTCTGTTTAGCGACTTCGGACAAATTTTGGGTTTTTGGCCCCACGGAACCAAGCCGTCGAAATCCTTATCGGAAAACGACGCAGAGAATTGAACGAAACCGCCCCGACGATCGGGGCAACGACATCGAGATATGAAACATGCTTGAAATCAAGAACCTCCATGCCCGCATCGCCGAAGACGGTACCGAGATCATTCGTGGCCTGAACCTGACCGTGAAAGCCGGCGAAGTGGCGGCCATCATGGGACCGAACGGTTCCGGCAAGTCGACGCTGTCCTACATCCTGTCGGGCCGCAGCGATTACGAAGTCACAGAAGGCGATATCCTCTACAACGGCGAGAGCATTCTCGAGCTCGATCCGTCCGAGCGTGCCGCCAAGGGTATCTTCCTGGCGTTCCAGTATCCGGTCGAAATTCCGGGTGTCGCCACCATGCAGTTCCTGAAGGTGGCTTTGAACGAGCAACGCAAGTTTCGCGGCGAGGCCGAGCTTTCGACGCCGGACTTCATCCGCCGCGTCAAGGAAGCCGCCGCCAAGCTGCAGATCAACCCGGATATGCTGAAGCGCCCGCTGAACGTCGGCTTCTCCGGCGGCGAGAAAAAGCGCGCCGAAATCCTGCAGATGGCGCTCTTGGAGCCGAAGCTCTGCATTCTTGACGAAACCGATAGCGGTCTCGACATCGACGCGCTGAAGATCGTCGCCGACGGTGTCAACGCGCTGCGCTCGCCGGATCGCGCCGTGATCGTCATCACCCACTACCAGCGCCTGCTCGAATACATCGTGCCGGACACCGTCCACGTTCTCTACAAGGGCCAGGTCATCAAGTCGGGCGACAAGTCGCTGGCGCTTGATCTCGAAGCCAATGGCTATGCCGACATCATCGACGCGGCGGCTTGAGGAGAAACCCATGAACATCCAGACAGCGATCAAGATGACCGCGGCGGAAACGGCGCTCATTGATGCCTATACCGCGCAGATCGGTGATCTGATCGGCGACGGCGCCGTGCTTTCGGCCCGCGACACGCTGGTCCACGACCTGAAAACTCAAGGGTTGCCGACACGGCGCGTCGAAGCCTGGCATTACACCGACCTGCGGGCGCTGCTCCGCACGGTGCCTGCCTCCGACCCGACAGCCTTTGCCGAACGCGTCGAGCCGCTGGTGGCCGGGTCCTCGGTGCTTACCGTGCTCAACGGCAAGGCGGATGAAAAGGGTGCCCCCTCCGACATCAATGTGCGTCGGTATGCCGAGAGCTTGGCCGATGGCGTCGCTGCGCCGGACCTGATCGAGCGTGGCCCCGACGATGCGATCGGCCGGATCAACGGCAGTTTCGTGCGTGACGGTTTCGAAATCGAACTACCGGAAGGCACAGAGCTGGAGGCGCCGCTGGAACTGCAGCTCATCCAGAGTCTGGGCCAGAGCCACACGCGTTTCCCGGTTACCTTCGGTGCCGGTACCAAGGCGACAATCATCGAGCGCCATCTGTCGGTCAGCGATGCGCCGAGCCTCGTCACCTCCGTTAGCGACCTCATCCTCGACGAAGGGGCGGAGATTACCTGGATCATCCTGCAGCAGCAGGGGGTGGCAGATAGCCATCTCGCGCAGCTCAATTTCGATCTCGGCACGAATGCACAGTTGAAGCTGTTCGTCATCAATGCCGGCGCCAAGCTGGTACGCCAGGAAATTCACGGCGTGGTGACCGGCGAAGGGGCCGACTTCAAGCTGCGTGGCATCAACCTCTTGGGCGGCGAGACGCATACCGACGTGACCTTCACGCTCGGCCATGACGTGCCGAACACGACATCGACGGAAGTGATCCGTAACGTTCTGTTCGATAGGGCTAAGGGCGTGTTCCAGGGGCAGATCCGGGTTGCACCGGATGCGCAGAAGACCGACGCCAAAATGGCCTGCAACACGCTGCTGCTCTCCGACGATGCCGATTTTTCGGCCAAGCCGGAGCTGGAAATCTTCGCCGACGACGTCCAGTGCGGGCATGGCGCGACGGTGATCGATATCAATCCGACGCATCTCTACTACCTGCAGGCCCGCGGCATTCCGGAAAACAAGGCGCGTGCCATGCTGGTCAACGCCTTCGTCGATGAGATCGTCGAGGAACTGGAAAACGAGGCGCTGATCGAGACGTTGGAGACGATCATCGCTGACTGGCTGGAAAAGCACGCCTGACCCGGCCCTGCGGGTTTTCCCGCACGGCCCTCATTGCACGCTGATTGGACGTTTGACATGGAACATACGGTACCGGTGCCTGCCTACAACGTCGAAGCGATCCGCAAGGATTTTCCGATCCTGTCGCGGAGCGTCTATGGCAAGCCGCTCGTCTATCTCGACAATGGCGCTTCGGCCCAGAAGCCGCAGGTGGTTATCGACGCGGTATCAAACGCCTATTCCAACGAATATGCCAATGTGCATCGTGGCCTGCATTTCCTCTCGAATGCAGCGACAGACGCCTATGAAGCCTCGCGTGAAAAAGTCCGCCGCTTTCTGAACGCGCCATCGGTCGACAATATCGTTTTCACCAAATCCTCGACGGAGGCGATCAACACGGTTGCCTACGGTTACGGCATGCCGAAGATCGGCGATGGTGACGAGATCGTCATTTCGATCATGGAGCATCACTCCAACATTGTGCCCTGGCACTTCATCCGCGAGCGGCAAGGCGCAAAAATCGTCTGGGCGCCGGTCGATGACCAGGGTGTCTTCCATGTCGACGACTTCGTCAAATGCCTGACGGACAAAACCAAGCTGGTTGCCATCACGCAGATGTCGAATGCGCTGGGCACCGTGGTCCCGGTCAAGGAAATCTGCCGCATCGCCCATGAGCGCGGCATTCCGGTGCTGGTGGATGGCAGCCAGGGCGCCGTGCACATGCCTGTTGATGTGCAGGACATCGACTGCGACTGGTATGTCATGACCGGCCACAAGCTCTACGGTCCGTCCGGCATCGGCGTGCTTTACGGCAAGACCGAACGGCTGAAGGAGATGCGACCCTTCATGGGCGGCGGCGAGATGATCGTCGATGTGTCCGAGGACAGCGTCACCTATAACGAGCCGCCGCATCGGTTTGAGGCCGGTACCCCGCCGATCGTCCAGGCGATCGGGCTCGGTTATGCGCTCGACTACATGGAGATGATCGGACGCTCCGCCATCGCCGCCCACGAGGCCGATTTGGCGGCCTATGCCCATGAACGGCTGTCGGGCATCAATTCGCTGCGGATCATCGGGACGGCGCCGGGCAAAGGTGGTATCTTTTCCTTCGAACTCGAAGGCATCCATGCCCATGACGTCTCGATGGTGATCGACCGGGCAGGGGTGGCGGTTCGGGCCGGCACCCATTGCGCCCAGCCGCTCTTGAAACGCTTCGGCGTGACCTCCACATGCCGTGCATCCTTCGGCCTCTACAACACGCGCGCCGAAGTGGACGTGCTGGTTGATGCGCTGGATCATGCCCGCACCTTCTTTGCGTAAGGAACAAACCGATGAGCCTTGATACGACCGAAGAAAAGATCGACGTCCGCGAGGGTATCGTGCACTCCACCATTCCGGCAGACGAACTGGCCCGTCTGAGCGACGATGTCATTTCCGCCCTGAAGACAGTCTACGACCCGGAAATTCCATCAGACATTTTTGAACTCGGGCTGATCTACAAGATCGACATCGAGGACGACCGGATGGTGAAGATCGCCATGACGCTGACAGCGCCCGGCTGCCCGGTGGCCGGCGAAATGCCGGGCTGGGTCGAGAACGCCGTTGGTGCTGTCGAAGGTGTGTCCGGTGTCGAGGTCTCGATGACCTTCGATCCGCCATGGACGCCTGCGCGCATGTCGGAAGAAGCCCAGGTCGCCGTCGGCTGGTACTGAGACCTCTATAAACAGGCTGGCGCCATATTGATCCTTTAACGGTCGGCCATTACATTGAAATCATGAAACGTCAGGCCTTGAACCTGATCGGAATGGAGATGCGGCCAATGGCCTTTGCAGTGATGACCTTGACGGATGCGGCCGCTGGCCGGGTCAGCGCGATCGTGGACAATGCCGGTGGTGACGCCAGGGGCATTCGCGTCGGGATCAAGAAGGGCGGTTGTGCAGGCATGGAATATGCCATCGACCTCGTGACCGAGCCCAACCCGAAGGACGACCTGATTGAGCATCAGGGCGCAAAGGTCTGGATCGCGCCGGAAGCGGTGCTCTACCTGCTCGGCACACAGATGGATTTCGAAGTCACGACCCTGCGCTCCGGTTTCACCTTTCATAACCCGAATCAGACATCCGCCTGCGGTTGCGGCGAATCAGTGGAATTGAAACCCGCCGACCTTGCGGCGCTGGCTGCCCAGGGCGGTGCTGTCGTGCAGGCCGGCTGATTGCACCTCCCGCGTCGCTGATCGCTGCTCTTCCATAAATTTAAAAAGTGACGGAGGGACCGGTATGCGCCGGTTCCTTTTTCTGTTCTTATGCGCGGCTATCAAGGGGCTGACGGAAGGCTGAAGACCGGAAATGCAGGACCATTTCGCCAGGGCGTTGTACGAGACGTTTCCGGAGCCTGTCGTGGTGGTCGACAAGGCGAAAACGATCCTTTCGGTCAATCATGCGACACTGAAGCAATTCGGCTACGGCGAGGAGGAACTGCTCGCGCGACCGGTGTCGATAATCTACGCAACCGAGGAGGATTACGCATCCTGCCTTAACAAGCGCAGCGTCGATGGCAATACCGGTGCCGTTTCGGACTCCGTCTACGAATATAAGCGCAAGGACGGCACCGTCTTTTCCGCCCGGTTGCGCTCAACACTGGTCAGTGGCCCGGAAGGCGAGAATTTAGGATTCATCGGCGTCATTCACGACATTTCCGACATGCTGAAGCTCGACAAGGCACGCCGCAATGCCCGCAAAATTCTGGACACGGCACTTGCAGCCATTCCGGAAGGGTTTGCAATTTTCGACCGTGAGGAACGGCTGCTGGTCTATAACGAGGCCTATCGCCGTGTCTGCGGTCCTGCCGGCCCCTTCCTGCATCTCGGCATGACGGCGTCGGAGATCATCACGATCGCCTATGAGGGCGGCTACTACCCGGATGCGCCGGTCGGTTCGCCGGTGGCCAGGGAATGGATCGAAAGTCGCCTGTTCGATTTCCGCAATCCGACGGGTCACTCAAAGGTTTTCCCCTATGCCAACGGGCGCTGGCTGCGCGTGGAGAATTTCAAGGCAAAGGACGGCAATACGATCGCCTTGCGCGTCGATGTGACGGAGATGAAGCAGACCGAACTGGCGCTGGAACGGCAAAGGCAGGAATATCTTTCGCTGTTGCAGAACATCCCGGATCTCGTCGGCCGCTTCACGCCCGACCGCCAGGTACTGTTCGTCAACCGCAACTATGCCGATTTCTTTGGAACGACCCCGGAGGCGATGATTGGCACGGACCTGCTGCAACACGTCCCGGACTATATGCATGAGTCAACGCGCCTTGCTTTCGCGAATGCCAAGCCCGACGCCCCGATCAATTCGAAAGCGGTTTTGCATGTTCGGCCGGGACAGCCGGACACCTGGATACTCTGGTCCCTGCTTGCCGTCTTTGACGGGACCCGCGTCTCTGAACTCATTTCCGTCGGGCGCGACATCACGATGCAGATGCTCCAGCAGGAACGAATCGCCCGGCAGACTTCGGAATTGCAACGGAAGAACGATGCCTTGAACCAGTTCACAGGGACGGTTTCGCACGACCTGAAGGCGCCGTTGCGGCATATTGCGATGTTTTCCGACATGATCAACGACGATCTCCAGGCCGGCAACCTCGAGGAACTGCCAGGCTATGCGGCGCATTTGCGCCAGAGCGCGCGTCGCATGGACCGCCTGATCGAGAGCCTGCTTGATTATGCGCAGATTGCCTACCAGATCGGCAATTGGGCCAGGGTCCCCCTGTCCGACGCGGTGGCTGACGCGATCCTCAACCTCGACAGCCTGATAAGAGCGGTAGATGCGACGGTCGAAGTGGGTGAGTTGCCGGTGATCCGTGGTGACGCCGAACTGCTGAAGCGGCTGGCCCAGAACCTGATCGGAAATGCCGTCAAATATCGGCGGCCGGATGTCAAGCCGATGGTTCGCGTCTATGGCGCCACCAGCGCAGATACCGACTATCTCCATGTCGAGGACAATGGCATCGGCGTTGATCCTCGGTTTGCAGCGAAGATTTTCGATGTATTCCAGAGGCTCCATCGGGACGAGAGCATCTATCAGGGAACGGGAATCGGACTTGCCTTGGCCAAGCGCATTGTCGAAAGCCACAATGGCAGGATTGAGCTTGACACGAGCTTTGCGGAAGGCGCACGATTCAGTGTCGCTTTTCCGAAAGACAACGGCTCCGGGAAGGAATGATCTTGGACAGCAGATTGAAAAAACTGCTCGTCGTCGATGATGACATCATAGATGCCCGCTTTGTCGTGCGCGCCTTTTCCGAAGTCGGTGGCGGGCTAGAAATAGTCCATGTCGATGACGCCGATATCGCCAGCCTGCGATTGACGGCCGAACCGTTCGACTATGTGCTGCTCGACATCAACATGCCCGGCATGAGTGGCATGGAACTCCTGAAGCGAATCCGTAAGAATGAAAAGACCGCGATCCTGCCGGTCATCATGCTGACATCCTCGATGAACCCGCGGGATGTCTCCATCTCCTATGCCTGCGGCGCCAATGCCTATGCCCTGAAGCCTTCGTCCGTCAGCGGCTACCGGACGTTTGCGGAGGGTTTTACCCGATTCTGGGTCGATGTCGCGATTACACCGCGTCCGGTCTGATCGTCGATCAGGCAGCAAAAAGGGCGCCGGAGCGCCCTTTCATTGTCTTGGCTATTCTGCCGCTTCGGCATAATCCTCGAGCGGTGGGCAGGTGCAGACGAGGTTCCTGTCTCCGTAGACATTGTCCACCCTGTTGACCGGCGACCAGTATTTGTCGACACGGAAGGCGCCGGGCGGAAAGCACGCCTGTTCGCGCGAATAGGGACGGTCCCACTCGCCGACCAGATCCTCGACGGTATGCGGCGCGTTCTTGAGCGGATTGTTGGTCTTGTCCATTCGTCCGTCCTCGATGGCGCGTGCCTCCTCGCGGATGGCCAGCATCGCATCGCAGAATCGGTCCAGCTCCGCCTTGGTTTCGCTTTCGGTCGGTTCGATCATCAACGTACCGGCAACGGGCCAGCTCATCGTCGGTGCGTGGAAACCGCAGTCGATCAGGCGCTTTGCGACGTCGTCGACGGTCACGCCGGCGCTGTCGACGAGCGGCCGCGTATCGATGATGCACTCATGCGCGACACGCCCGCGGGCAGACTTGTAGAGCACCTCATAGGCGCCCTTCAGGCGGGCCGCGATATAGTTGGCGTTGAGGATCGCGACCTTTGTCGCCTGCGTCAGGCCTTCACCGCCCATCATCAGGCAGTAGCTCCAGGAAATCGGCAGGATCGACGCCGATCCGAACGGCGCCGCCGAAACGGCACCTTCGCCGCCATCGGTTTCGGGATGACCGGGCAGGTAAGGGGCAAGATGCGCCTTGACGCCGATCGGTCCCATGCCGGGTCCGCCGCCGCCGTGGGGGATGCAGAATGTCTTGTGCAGGTTGAGGTGGCTGACGTCGGAGCCGATATCGCCGGGACGGGCAAGCCCGACCATGGCGTTCATGTTGGCGCCGTCCATGTAGACCTGACCGCCATTTTCGTGGACGATTTGGCAGACCTCACGGACATTCTCCTCGAAGACACCATGAGTCGAGGGGTAGGTGATCATGCAGCAGGAAAGATTGGCTGCATATTGTCCGGCCTTCGCCCGAAAATCGTCCATGTCGATATCGCCGTTGTCGCTGACCTTGACGACGACGACCTTCATGCCCGCCATCTGCGCGGAAGCCGGATTGGTGCCGTGCGCCGAGGTCGGGATCAGGCAGACGTCGCGATGCGCGTCGCCATTGGCGATGTGATAGGCGCGGATGGTCAGGAGGCCGGCATATTCGCCCTGCGCGCCCGAATTCGGCTGCATCGATAGGGCGTCATAACCGGTGATCGTGCAGAGCTTCTGGCTCAGATCGGCGATCATGTGGCTATAGCCCTCGGCCTGATCCATCGGCACGAAGGGATGGATCTCCGAGAATTCCGGCCAGGTGATCGGCAGCATTTCGGCGGTCGCATTGAGCTTCATCGTGCAGGAACCGAGCGGGATCATCGAGCGATCAAGCGCCAGGTCCCGGTCCGACAGCCGCCGGATGTAACGCGTCATCTCGCTTTCCGCGCGGTTCATGTGGAAGATCGGATGAGTGAGATACTCGCTCGTGCGCAGGAGGCTCTTCGGTAGACGATAGCCCGGCTCGAAATCGGCGACCCTGAAATCGCCACCAAAGGCACGCCATACGGCTTCAAGCGTAACCGGACGCGAACGTTCATCGAGGCTGATGCCGATCTTCGTCGTGCCGATCCGCCGCAGGTTGACCTCTTCTGCCACGGCAGTCTTGAGGATAACGCCCTGTAGCTTGCCGACGTCGACGGTGATGGTGTCGAAGAAGACGTCGGGCTCGACCGTGTAACCGAGCTTTTCAAGACCCATGGCGAGCCGTACCGTCTTCTGGTGCACGCTCTGGGCAATTGCCTTGATGCCCTGGGGACCGTGGAACACGGCATACATCGAGGCCATGACGGCAAGCAGGACCTGCGCCGTGCAGATGTTTGAAGTCGCCTTTTCACGACGGATATGCTGTTCGCGGGTCTGCAGCGACAGGCGGTACGCACGGTTGCCGCGGCTATCGACGGAAACGCCGACGAGACGGCCGGGCATGGAGCGCTTGTAGACGTCCTTGACGGCCATATAGGCCGCATGCGGACCGCCATAACCGACCGGTACACCGAAGCGCTGGGTGCAGCCGATGGCGATGTCCGCGCCCATGTCGCCCGGTGATTTGAGCAGGGCCAGAGCCAGCGGATCGGCCGCCATGACGGCGATTGCGCCCTGCATATGCAGGTTTGAAATCAGCGCCGAGAAATCACGAACGTGGCCGTAGGTTCCCGGATACTGGAAGATCGCGCCGAAGACGGCGGAAGCATCGAGATCGGCAAAGGGGTCGCCGATGACGATCGTCCAGCCGAGGGGTTCGGCGCGCGTCTTCAGCAGCGCGATCGTCTGCGGATGGCAGTTTTCATCAATGAAGAACGACGTTGCCTTGGACTTCGCGACACGCTCGGCCATGGCCATGGCTTCGGCTGCGGCCGTCGCCTCGTCCAGAAGCGAGGCGTTGGCGACATCAAGGCCCGTCAGGTCGCAGACCATCGTCTGGAAGTTGAGGAGTGCTTCGAGGCGACCTTGGCTGATCTCCGGCTGATAGGGCGTGTAGGCCGTGTACCAGGCCGGGTTTTCCAGGATATTGCGCTGAATGACGGGCGGGGTAATCGTGCCATAATAGCCCTGGCCGATCAGCGAGACGAGTTTCTTGTTGCGGTTCGCCGTCTCCCGCATCTTGTCGAGCGCCTCGCGCTCCGTCATCGCCGGCTCCCAGGCCAGCGGCGTCGTCTGGCGGATGGACGGTGGCACGGTGTCGTCAATCAGCGCATCAAGGCTGTCGTAGCCGACGACGGCGAGCATCGCATCCATCTCGCTGGGCGAGGGGCCGATATGCCGTCGGTTGGCGAAATCGTAGGGCTTGTAGTCGGTGAAGGTGAAATCGGCCGAGGTCGTCATTACGCGATCAGCTCCTTGTACGCGGATTCGTCCAGAAGCGCGTTGGCCGCCGACGGATCGGAGAGTTTCAGCTTGAAGAACCAGCCAGCGCCCTGCGGATCGCTGTTGACCAAAGACGGGTCATCGACGATGGCCGGGTTCACTTCGACGATTTCCCCATCCAGCGGACAATAGACGTCGGATGCAGCCTTGACGGATTCGACGGTCGCCGAACTGTCGCCCTTGGAAAAGCTGGCTCCGGCCTCTGGCAGTTCGACAAAAACCAGGTCACCCAGTTGCTCGGCCGCATGGCTGGTAATGCCGACGGTCGCAATGCCGTCTTCGATGTTCAGCCATTCATGTTCATCGGTAAATTTCAGCATCGGACGGGTTCTCCTGGTCAGCGCTTGTAGGTGGGTGTGATGAAGGGCAGGGTGGCCACCGCAACGGCGAGATATTTGCCGCGGACTTCCCCGTAAAGTTTCGTTCCGGCGGCGGCGTAGGCCTGATCGACATAGCCCATTGCCACCGGACCATCGACGCTCGGCCCGAAGCCACCGGATGTCACCATGCCGGCCGGCGTCTTGCCGTCCGCATCGGCATAAAGGGCGACCCCGCCCCGAACAGGCGCGCGGCCTTCCGGCCGAAGTCCGACGCGGCGGCGTGCAGTGCCCTCCGCAAAGTCTGCAAGGATGCGATCCGCGCCCGGAAATCCGCCGGCGCGCCCGCCGCCGGCCCGCCGGACTTTCTGCATCGCCCATTCGAGCGCCGCCTCGACGGGTGTTGTACCGGTGTCGATGTCGTTTCCGTAAAGACAAAGGCCAGCCTCGAGCCGAAGCGAATCGCGGGCGCCCAGACCGATCGGCATGACGTCGGGATGCTCCAGAATCCGACGTGTCACGTCGGCAGCATCGGAGGCGGGTATGGAGATTTCAAATCCGTCCTCACCGGTATAGCCGGACCGGGAAATGATACAGGGCACATCGTGGAGGTCTGCCTCGGCGACATCCATGAACCGCATGGTCGCAACATCGGCCCAGAGTTCGGCCAGCACACATTCGGCATGCGGGCCCTGCAGTGCGATCAGCGCGCGGTCGTCCAGCATCTCGATATCGCAGCTTTCGCTGAGATGTGCCTTCAGATGGGCGAAGTCGGCTTCCTTGCAGGACGCATTGACGACGAGGAACAGATGGTCGCCGCGATTGGCGATCATCAGGTCGTCGAGAATGCCGCCGCGGTCATTGGTGAAGAGGCCGTAGCGCTGGCGCCCCTGCGCCAGCCCGACGACATCGACGGGGACGAGTTTTTCAAGCGCGAGAGCCGCATCCTCGATCCTGCCGGATTTCGGGCGGATCGTCACCTGTCCCATGTGCGAGACGTCAAACAGGCCAGCGGAACTGCGGGTGAACAGGTGTTCCTTCATCACGCCGGCGGGATACTGGACCGGCATCTCATAGCCGGCAAACGGCACCATGCGGGCACCGAGCGACACGTGCAGGTGGTGCAGCGGCGTCTGTTTCAAGGATGTGTGGTCGTCCAAATCCGGCCTCCAGGTCTGGTGCGCAACGCACCGGCTCACGTCTGCAATGCCTGCGCACCGCGTCTTCGAGCCCCCTCTGTCCGTTTGCCTGAGATTGTTATCCCTTCGGCGAGCGCATCGGCGCTTCTCTCCAGAGTCCTACCGGCACCTTGCTGGTCCTTTGGCCTGAGAGTTTCCGGGGCGGTTGCTCCTTCGGCACCGGCGCAAACCGGATTCTCCCAACAAGATCGGGTCCAGATAACGGGCATAGCCGGTTTTTGGCAAGCGCAAAATGTCGCGTCCGAACAGATTTTTGTCGTCCTTGTCCAAGCGCGAATGACAGGCGTCGCTGCGGCAAATCGGCCTTTGCATTTTTGCGGCAGGCGGGTTACCCCAATTTCCGGATACGGGACCGACCATGGCGCAGCGACAAGGGACATTGCAGACGGGATTGCGCATGCTGGCCGCACTGGCTCTGCTGTTCCTGTCGTTTGCCCACCAGCCCGTCATCGCCCGCGTTCTTCCGCCGCAGATTGCCGCTGCCTATGTCCTGCCGGACGGATCGGTCGCCGAAATCTGCTTCGGTCTCGATGGCTTGGGCGCCGAGGGCGGTCGTGGCGGGCATCATGACGGGCGTGCACCGGTTTGCGAGGCCTGCCGCCTCTCGGCAACCGCGATCCTGCCTCCGCCATCCGATACCGGCTATCTTCCTGTGCGCTCTAATGAATTTTGCGTGCGGAAAGACAAGATCAAGGCTCCGGTCATTGTGCATCCGCGACTGCTGCCGCCGGCGCAGGGACCACCCGCGTCCCTTTAGATCGCAGCAGCACAGCATTTCAAGATCCAGATCATCCTGCCGCGACAGCGGCATTGACCGGCGCGCAACGGCGCAGTCCGGTCCGGAGAATTTTCATGACACAGACACGCTTTCATCTTCTCGCAGGCGCCTTCCTGCTGGCCACCACCGGCATGGCGCACGCACATGCCTCGCTTGAAACCGATACCGCCACCTCCGAAAGCAGCTTCAAAGTGGTCGTGCAGATCCGGCATGGTTGCGATGGTAAGCCGACGAACGAGGTGCAGGTCAAGCTGCCGGAGGGTTTCGTTTTTGCCAAGCCGCAGCCGAAAGCCGGTTGGGAATTGGAGATCATCAAGGGCGATTATCAAAAGACCTATGACAATCACGGCAAACCGGTGAGCGCGGGACCGCTGGAAATCCGCTGGAAGGGTGGCAACCTGTCGGACGATTATTACGACACGTTCCTGATCAGCGGCCGTATTTCCGGGTTCGAGAAAAAGACGACGATTGCTTTTCCGGTAACGCAACTCTGCGGCGCGGACGGCAAGGTCGTCTGGGACCAGATTCCGGCAGACGGGCAAAGCGCCCATGCGCTGGAGCATCCGGCTCCGTCTTTGACGGTCATGCCGGCGGATGCTGAGTCGGCTCACCACGATCATATGGCCGGCATGTCGGCAATGACAGCGATGCCAGAAGGCGACGGTCAGTCGGTCAAGGTCGGCAATCTGGAGATTTCCGGCGGTGCCGTCAAGGCGATGCTGCCGGGCGCCAAGGTCGGTGGTGGTGGTTTCAGCATCCGCAATGATGGTGCCGACGCCGACCGGCTGATCTCGGTGGAGAGCCCGGCGGCCGCTCGCGTCGAACTGCATGAGATGACCATGGAGAACGACGTCATGAAGATGCGCAAGCTCGATGAGGGCATCGCGGTCCCGGCCGGTGAAACGGTCGAACTGACCAGCGGCGGCCTGCATCTGATGTTCATGGATGTGGTCAAGCCGTTCGCCGAAGGCGATGCGGTGCCGCTCACGCTGACCTTCGAGAAGGCTGGAAAGGTTGACTATGTGTTGCCTGTGGGCAGTGCCGGGGGCGGGGCGCACAAGCACAACTGAACGCGCGCGCCTTATTCGCACTCATGATCTTCAACCAATCGGCCAGCCATGCAGGCCGGTTGTTGACGACGGTATTCAGGGCTGCTCGTCGTCCGCTTGTGTTTCGGATGGCGCTTCGGAAGGAATTTCTTCCGGATCGTCCAGTTCGTTTTCCCGGTAAAGGCGCAGGGCCTCGGCGCGGCTTTCCTGGGGCATGCGCCCCTTGGAATTCATTAGCATGAGGGACAGTGCCGCCGGATTTTTCAGGGCAGCCACGGCACGATGAACCGCTGCGGCTTCCTGCGCCGGTCGTGCCGACAAAAGGGTGATGGCCTCGTCAGCTGGGCCATCGCCGCGCACCCTTGCCGACGGTTTCACGACTTCGGCTGCATAGGCAGCCGTCGTTGCCGACATGGTGACAATCTGGTTCATGGACTTCCCGCTCCTTGCCTACGCTTCCGGCGCGCCTCATCGCGCGTCTTCCTCTCCCTGAAACAAAAGCTTACGACACAGGTTTTTCCGGCGGGTGAAATTCGGTGCCGGCCTTTGATTAGAATTTTAGCAAATACTGCTGCTGTTCTGAGTGGATAGTGCTGTGTCGCCTGGCGATCACGATCCAGTGAGCAGCGCAGAAAGACCGCGCGAAGTCCGTATATCGCGTTGGAAATAACGACACTTGGCTGCATAAGGGCAGGGCTGTGCCGGTTGAATCGGGATGGCTGCGCGTGGTGGCGGCGATTTTCCCGAGCCTTGCCCCACGGCATCACGACTGGATGGCGAGGCCCATGACAAGCGACGAGACATCGACAATGGACGACACCTATTCCCGGCGCGGCTTTCTTGGCGTGCTGGCGCTTTCCGCCGCTGCCTTATCCGGCTGCACCTCCACCATTGACCGCCGACCGGCGCCAACGCCTGGCATCACACGCCGTCCCATCGGGGCTCCGAGCGACGCCGAACTGGCGGTAATGTACGGTCCCGTTTCCGATGGCGGTTTTCTCATCCCGGCGGTGCCCTACCAGCAAATCGATCGACGTTATTATCGGCAGCGCGTCGATGACCCGACGGGCGAAGCCCCTGGCACGGTCGTTGTCGATACGCCATCGCGGCTTCTCTACGTGGTCGAGCCGGGCGGTACGGCAATGCGCTACGGTGTCGGCATCGGCCGCGACGGCTTTTCCTGGCAGGGCGACGGGGTCATCCATTGGCGCCAAACCTGGCCGCGCTGGAAACCACCGAACGAGATGGTCGCCCGCCAGCCGCAACTCGCAAAATATTCGATAGAGAACGGCGGCATGGAACCGGGTCTGAAGAATCCCCTTGGCGCCCGTGCGCTTTATATCTTCCAGAACGGCGAGGACACGCTCTACCGCCTGCACGGCAATCCGGACTGGACGTCGATCGGCAAGGCAGTATCGTCCGGCTGCGTGCGCCTGCTCAACCAGGATGTGATCGATCTCTATAGTCGCGTTCCGTCAAAGGCGAAAATCGTCGTGCGGCAGTAGCTTGGGCCTTAGTCGTGCAGCCGGTGTCGTTCATCGGTTTCACGACGTCCATCCCCCGCAGTTAACGAAGCCGTAACCGAATATGCGGAATCTGTGCCATAAGATGGCGCGGTGTCGATTGATCGACAAAACTTCGTCGCGATTCTGATCCAAAGAGTTTCCATGCACGCTTTTTCTGCTTTTCACCGCGCGATTGGCCGCCTGCTTGGCGAACGCCGCAGGCTTGCCCGGACAGCGGCCGTTCTGGCACTGGGTGTCGTGCTCTCCGGCTGCATGTCGCTCGAGGATATTTCCGAAGCGCCACCGCAGCTCTCGGGCAAGGTGATGGCGGCGATGGCCAAAAAAGGCATGAAGCCGGAAAGTCCGGTTCTGGTGCGCATCTTCAAGCAGGAGAGCGAGCTGGAAGTCTGGAAGGTGGACCGCTCCGGCACCTACGCGCTGTTCAAGACCTATCCGATCTGCCGATGGTCCGGCGAACTCGGGCCAAAGACCAAAGTCGGGGATCGGCATGCACCGGAGGGCTTCTATCATGTCTCGAAGGGTATGCTGAATCCGAACTCGCAATTTTACGTCTCGTTCAATCTCGGTTATCCGAACAGGCTCGAATCGGCGCTTGGCTATACCGGTGAAGCGCTGATGGTGCATGGCGCCTGCTCTTCGTCCGGCTGTTATGCCATGACCGATCAGGGTGTCGGCGAGATCTACGCGATCGTCGAAAAGGCGCTGTCGAGCGGGCAGGAGCGGTTCCAGGTGCAGGCCTATCCGTTCCGGATGACCGCAGACAACATGGCGGCCCATCGCGGCGATCCGAACATGTCGTTCTGGCGGACGATGAAGGAGGGCTATGACGCCTTCAACGTCACGCGCCGCCAGCCGAAGGTCTCGGTCTGCGGAAGCCGCTACGTCTTCAATCGCGAATTCGAAGGCGGGGAGCCGACCGACGCACTGGGCCCTTGTCCTGCAGTGGTCAATCAGCTGGAACCGCAGGCCATGGCCAAGCTCGATGCGGAAGCCCAGAAACTCGATGCAGCCATCACCGGATCGGTTCCGGCCATGACCTCGATGAACGCCTATTCCGATGGCGGCATGCACCCGAGTTTTCGCGCCTTGTTGAAGACGCAGGGACCGAAGCGGCTTGCCGCCAGTATTTCGGCGACGAAATATCCGATCAGCCGGCCGGAGGCAGCACTTGCCGATCCGTTTTCGGGACAGTGAGCCTGCCGCGATCACGCGGCGGAATACGGAAGAAGGCTGGATGTGATGGCTGACAGTTTTGGGCGCTACAGGTTCGGGCTCGATCATTTTGCGCTGCTTGTCCGCGACGTCGAGGCCAGCCTCGCCTTTTACCGGGATGTCATGGGTTTTGCGCCGATTCAGCGAAGCGGTAGTGCGAATGTCGCATGGCTCGAGATCGGTGGCGGCGATGCGATCCACCTGATCCAGGGTGATTTTGGCGAGACGCATGTGACCAAGGATACCCATGTCGCCGTTTCGACCGCCGATTTCGATGCTTTCGTCGCTGATATCACCGCCCGGGGCATCGTCTTTACCGACTGGCCCGGCAATGCCGGCCGGATCGGCGTGCATCGCAACGGCTTCCGTCAGATCTACGTGCAGGACCCGGACGGATACTGGATCGAGATCAACGATCATCGCCCGCCGACAAGCACCTGATATCAGGGCTTTGCGCCATTGAGCGGGCTAAAGCAGCCGGTTTGCTTTCGCTCCGGGTCACGCGCTGTTTCAACGGCCGCCGAACGACTTTCCCGGCTGTCGTCAATCTGGGCTTTGGGCCTGTCGTCATTATGAAACAATTCTGTCACAAAACTGTTACGCACTCCCTCTAAACGGGTGACGACGCCGAAGCGTCAATCCGAATTTACGGGAGATGATCCATGAAGAAACTACTTGGAAGCTGCGCACTCGTCGCAATCATGATGGCAACTGCTGGCGTCGCTGTTGCGCGTGACCAGATCCAGATCGCCGGCTCCTCCACAGTCCTGCCCTATGCCAAGATCGTTGCTGAAACATTCGGCGAGACGTTCCCTGATTTCAAGACGCCAATCGTCGAATCCGGTGGCACAGGTGGTGGACTGAAGGAGTTCTGCAAGGGCGTTGGCCCGGACACGATCGACATCGCCAACGCATCGCGCAAGATCAAGGACAGCGAACTGGAAACCTGCAAGGCTTCCGGCGTCACCGATGTCCAGGAAATCAAGATCGGTTATGACGGTATCGTCTTCGCTACCGACAGCGGCAATGCGGACCTGAAGCTTGTTCCGAAGGACCTCTATCTCGCGCTGGCCTCCGAAGTCGTGGTTGACGGCAAGCTCGTTGCCAACCCCTACAAGAAGTGGTCGGAAGTCAACAAGGATCTGCCCGACGTCGAAATCGCCGCTTATATTCCGGGCGAAAAGCACGGCACGCGCGAAGTCTTCGAAGAGAAGATCCTGGCTGCTGGCTGCAAGGACAGTGGCGCTGCCGACGCCATCAAGGCTCTGGTTCCTGATGAAAAGGAAGCCCACAGCAAGTGCGTTGCAGTCCGCAAGGACGGCCTGGCTGTCGACATCGACGGCGACTACACCGAAACGCTCGCCCGTATCGCATCCAACAAGAACGGCATTGGCGTGTTCGGCCTGTCCTTCTTTGAAAACAATGCCGACAAGCTGAAGGTCGCCACCGTCAACGGTATCGTACCTTCGACCGAGACGATTGCTTCCGGCGAGTATCCGGTTTCCCGCCCGCTGTTCTTCTACGTCAAGAAGGCACATCTCGGCGTTATCCCAGGCCTCAAGGAATATGTCGAATTCTTCCTGGACGACCAGATGATCGGCCCTGACAGCCCGCTGGCTGCCTACGGTCTCGTCTCTGCTCCGGATGCCGAGCGCGAAGCGGACCGCAAGGCGTTCACCGACGGCAACATGCTCTAAGCAATTGCGCGATACCGGCACGGCAGTCTCTGCCGTGCCGGACCTCCCGAGTTCGGATTTGCCGGCTTTCTGTGATTGACGAGGCCGGGGGACATGTCGATGAACACATCCTATCTATTTTTGCTTGTTTTGGTTATCGGCCTTGTGGCCTACGTCGCCGGCCGGTCGAGGGCACTGGCAACGTCGAATGGCAAGCTCGCCGTTCTTCATTCTCTGCCGGGCTACCATGGCGTTTACGTCGCCATCTGCGCCATCCTGCCGGCCTTGATTGTTCTCGCCGTCTGGGCACTGGCAGCACCGCTTTATATCGACAGCAGCATGCGCGCTTTCCTGCCGGAGGCCGTCCATAGCCAGGGTGAGGCAACCACGGAACTGGCGCTCGGCCAGGTGAAGTCGGTCGCCATCGGTCTGAAACTCCTGAGCGCCGACGAACTGGCCGGGCTCAACAGCGGAGCGACGAATATCCGCGACGTGCTGGCCGAAAAAGGTGTTCCGCTTGCCGGAACAGGTGAAGCCTACATGATCGAGGCGGGTAGCCGGTTCAACGCGATGACCGGGACCAGCCGGATCATCATGGCCACCATTGTTCTGCTGATCTCCGTCGCCGGCGCTATTTTTGCACTGCGCGGCATTACCGCGCCCTTCCGGGCTCGCAATCAAGTCGAGCGCGTCATGCTCGGAACGCTGATGGTCGCATCGTCGATTGCCATTCTGACGACGATCGGCATTGTCGGTTCCATGCTGTCGGAGGCGATCCGGTTCTTCAATTCGGTTTCGCTCTCCAGCTTCTTTTTCGGCACGGTCTGGGACCCGCGTTTCGCGGCGGCAGGCAGTGAAGCCACACAGGGGCAGTTCGGCCTTTTGCCGCTGCTTGCCGGCACGCTGTACATCGCTTTCGTCGCCATGCTGTTCGCCGTTCCGATCGGTCTGTTTGCAGCCATCTACATGGCGGAATATGCAAAGCCGGTTGTCCGTGGCATTGCCAAGCCGCTGCTTGAAATCCTCGCGGGCATCCCGACAATCGTCTACGGCTTTTTCGCACTGGTCACGGTCGGTCCGTTCCTGCGGGACATCTCGGCGCAGATGAACGGCTTGGTCACGGGAAACTACGTCAGCTTCATCCAGGCCCAGAGCGTCCTGACCGCCGGCCTTGTCATGGGCATCATGCTGATCCCGTTCGTATCGTCGCTTTCCGACGATATCATCACGCAGGTTCCGGGCGCGATGCGTGACGGCTCGCTCGGGCTCGGAGCGACGCGCTCCGAAACCATCAAGCGCGTCATCCTTCCGGCGGCACTTCCGGGCATTGTCGGCGCGCTTCTGCTCACGGCATCCCGCGCCGTCGGCGAAACGATGATCGTCGTACTGGCTGCCGGTGTCGCTGCCCGCATGCAGCTCAATCCCTTCGAGGCGATGACAACGGTGACAGTCAAGATCGTCAACCAGTTGACCGGCGATCTTGAGTTCAACTCGCCGCAGACCCTGGTGGCTTTCGCACTTGGCATCACGCTTTTCGCCATCACGCTCTGCCTCAACATCTATGCGCTCTACATCGTGCGCAAATATCGGGAACA